>Ga0070683_100000080_pt1 | contig 65261 bp, 60 predicted proteins | sample KBSC713LmetaG_FD_64662 | JGI IMG/M metagenome (GOLD analysis project Ga0070683, IMG submission 64662) | Corn rhizosphere microbial communities from Kellogg Biological Station, Michigan, USA - KBS C7.1-3L metaG | ecosystem: Host-associated > Plants > Roots > Rhizosphere ... | reverse complement strand
GCGCCGGTCAGGCCGAGCAGCGATTGCAACGGCGCGCTCATTCCAAGGTCGGGGAGCCGCAACATGATGCCGTCATCGGTCGTCTGCACCTGCAGGTCGGTGTCGTTGAGAACGGCCCGAACCCGCTGCGCGAGCGCCATTCCCCACGGCGCGTTGATCCGGCCACCGAACGCGGCGTGAATCACGATGCGCACCGCGCCCGTTTCGTCCCGGAACTGCTCGAGCACAATGTTGCGATCATCGGGGACTGTGCCCGTCGCCGCGCGCTGTGCGGCGATGTATTTCACCAGTGAGTTGGCTGTCGCCGCATCGCAGCCGTACTCGGCGGCCAGACGTTTTTCGTCGGGCGACTCCGCGAGCTCCCGTCGTAACGCGCCCACCCGATGACTGAGCATCAACGACCTCGCCATGTACTCGCCGTGCCAGAACGGCATCCGCGCCGGCGTGCCGGGCGCCGGTATTACGACAACGCGATCGTGCTCGATCGCCGCAATGCGCCACGTCGAAGATCCGAGCTGAAATACATCCCCCATCCTCGACTCGTGCACGAATTCTTCGTCCAGCTCGCCCAGCCTGGTGCGATCGGGAAGGTTCACGGTATAGAGGCCGCGATCCGGAATGGTTCCTCCCGAGATCACCGCTGTCATTCGCGCGGCTCGTGTGCCGATCAACCTGTCGTTGACCCGGTCCCAGGTGATGCGCGGCTCCAGCTCCGCGGCGATGTCCGACGGGTATTTGCCCGACAGCATCGCCAGCACCTCGTCGAACGCCGATCGCGTGAGCTGATGGTATGGGTAGGCGCGGCGGACGACGCGAAATAATTCCTCGCTGCTCCAGTCGTCGACCGATACCGCCGCCACCACCACCTGCGCCAGAACGTCGAGCGCGTTCTGCACGACATGGGTGGGCTCGACATCCCCCGCTCGCATCGCGGCGACGATCGCGGCGATCTCCACCGCGTCGTCGCGGAAGGTCGGCACGAGGATACCCCTGCTCGGAACGCCGATGGTGTGGCCGGCGCGTCCGATGCGCTGCAGCGCCGAAGCGACGCGCTTGGGCGATTGCAGCTGGATCACCAGATCCACCGAACCGATGTCAATGCCAAGCTCCAGCGAGCTCGTCGTGATCAGCGCCCGCAGCGATCCGGCCTTGAGTCGTTCCTCCAGCGCAAATCGGCGCTCCCGGGCCAGCGAGCCGTGATAAGGCAGCGCGATCTCTTCCTCCGCCAGCTTGTTCACGCGCGCCGCAATCTTCTCCGCCTGCGCGCGGTTGTTGACGAACACGAGGGTGGTGCGCGATGCCTTGATATGATTCAACACCAGCGGCGCTACCGCCGGCCAGATGCTTCCGCCGACGTTGCCCAGATCCGCAACCGGAGACTCGACGCGGATCTCGAGCTCCTTTGTCATTCCACAATCGACGATCGTGACAGGCCGAAAAGATGGCGACCCATCGCCGCCGCTCTCGCAGCCTCCCAGAAAGCGCGCGACTTCTTCGAGTGGCCGCTGGGTCGCCGACAGACCGATCCGCTGCGGCGACGACTCGACCAACGCCTCCAGCCGCTCCAGCGTCAGCGCGAGATGCGCCCCCCGCTTCGTTCCTGCCATCGCGTGGATTTCGTCGACGATCACCGCGCGAACGCCGCTGAACATGCCTCGACCCTTGAGCGTGGTGAGCATGATGTTCAACGATTCCGGTGTGGTGATCAGAATGTGTGGCGCTTTGCGCAGCATCCGCGCGCGCGCGGATGCCGGCGTGTCACCCGTGCGCACACCGACCCGGATCTCCGGGAATTCTTTCCCGGCTTCCGCGAATCGATCTCGCAGCTCAGCGAGCGGCCGATCGAGATTGCGCTGAATGTCGTTGTTCAGCGCCTTAAGCGGGGAGATGTAGAGCAGCTGCACCGCATTCGGCAGCGCCTCCTTCGTTCCCCGCCTGATCAGCTCATTCAGCTCCCACAGAAACGCGGCGAGCGTCTTGCCGGTGCCCGTTGGGGCGAGAATCAGGGTATGGGCTCTCGTGGCGATCGCGGGCCACCCTTCCCGCTGCGGCGCGCTCGGTTTGCCGAAGCTATCGCTGAACCACTTGCGGACGATCGGATGAAAGCGAGGCAGCATGGATGCCTTCTTCCTCACGTCGCGGGCCATCTGTCAGCTCGGAAGATTACAGGACGCGCCGCAGCTTCTGCGCTCCCCATTCGAGAATTTTCCCCGACAGCGGGCGTTTGCGGAATTCGTCGAGCTGGATCTCTTTCGAGCGCGTGATGTCATCCATGAAGATCGAATCCATTTGCGCACCGATCCGTCGATCGAGCACGACGAGCAGCGATTCGTCATTGAACGACAGCGAACGATTGTCGAAGTTCATCGAGCCGATGTACGACCACATCCCGTCGACCACCATCGTCTTGGCATGCATCATCGTCGGCTGGTACTCGTAAATCTTCACGCCGCCCTCGAGAAGCTTCTCGTAATAGGTGCGCCCGGCGTACCATGTCGTCTTGACGTCTGTCTTGTCACTCACCGTAAGCACCCGTACATCCACCCCGCGACGCGCGGCTGACAACAGCAGCTGCATGAAGTTTTCACCGGGCACGAAGTACGAGTTGGTTACATAGAGTGTCTTTCGCGCGCCCACGATCGAGAGAGCCAGAAAGCGCTCCGCCGGTGTGCTGCCGGTGCTCGGAATGCTGTGCATCAAACCCGCCTGAACTTCGCCGACATCAGCGAAGGTGCTGCGCGGGAAGAAGACGTCGCCCGTGAGAAGCTCGCCGGTCGCTTCGGCCCACGCCGCGGCAAACGCAGCCTGCAGCGCTCCCACCGTCGGACCCTCGAACCTGACGTTCGTCTCCCGCCATTGGTCTTCGTGTTTTCCGTCGCCCAGCCAGTAGTCGGCGAGACCGAAACCGCCGGTATAGCCGATCGTTCCGTCGACGACCACGACTCGCACATGTGATCGCTGCGCCGCCTTCTGCAGCGTGTACCACCGCAATGGGCGCAGCCAGACCACCTCCACGCCGGCGTGCTTCAGTCGCTCGATCCAGTCATGCTTGAGCGGTTGCGACCCGAAAGCATCGAGCAGCAGCAGCACCCGCACCTTGTGCTCCGCGCGCTCGATCAGATACTTCGCCAGCGTGTCGGCGACAGCTCCGGGCTGCGAGTAGTACATCTGCACCGTAATCGTGCGCTGTGCCGCGGCGATGTCCTTCCATAGCTGCGGGTAGGTGCCGTCGCCGTTGAGCAGAATCTGGACGTTGTTGCCCGGATCGATGTGGGTCCCGGTAAAAAGCTCGATGCTGCGCGCGAACAATGGATCGTCTACGCTCGGCGGCCCGTCCTTGTCTCCCTCGGCTATCACGCTCCGAACGGGGGTGTCGTGCGTGACCGACAAAATGCCGATCAACGCCAGAATTACTCCGAACAACACCAGCGCTGCGATTGCGATGTACTTGATCAGTGACATATTCTCTCTGCATGACTTTCGTGGCCCGTCGGCGCATTGCGACGCGTGCTATAGTCCTCGATCGCTCGCTCGAATCGCTTCCGATCTTCCGACTCAGCGATTCCGCCGAGGACGCGGCAATCTCCTTCTCCCCCGAAAGCGGTGGGAGATGGCGCGTCCTTCCGAGCCCCGGTGACCGTCTGCCCGGAACGTTCGATCAGGATGTGTACATAGAGCTCCTGCACCGTTACCACGAAGCGGGCGCTCCTGAAGACGGAGTCATCAGCTTCACACTCCACGCATTCCTGCGCTCGATCGGGCGGCGCGTGGATGGGAGAACGTACGAGCAGCTGCGCTCCGCGCTCACCCGGCTCGAGCGCACCATCCTCGAGTCGAGCGGAGTGTACGTTGCCGCAAAAGAACGACAGCCGCTAGAAGGACGCTTCACCATTCTCTCCTCCGTTTCAATCGCGCGCAGACGGCTCGCCGAGCGCGAGCAGTTCACCCTGTTTCCGGTCCTCGCCGCATCCGAGCCCGGCGACGCGCGCGTCACCATCGGCCCCCTCATCCGCGCCAACATCGCCGCCGGTCACACAGTGACGTTGTCCGCTATGCACTACCTCTCTCTCACCAATCCTGTCGCCAGACGCCTCTACCGGTTGCTCGAAGTCGCGCGCGAGGAAGGCATGGTGACCTGGCGGGTCCCACTCGCATCCCTCGCCGAGCAGCTCCCACTCACCCAGAGATATCCTTCTCATTTGCAACGAGTGCTCCAACCCGCCCACGAAATGCTCCTCGCCGCGGGCCTCCTTCGCGATGCCACCTTCAGGCAGGTCAACCGCGACTGGCTCGTCGACTACGTCCTTGCATCCCGGGCCTGACGCAACCGTTCCGCTGGTTCCTTTTGTGCGTCTTTGAGGAACACTGACACCCTGGGGGCGTATTTATTAGGTTACCGCCCTCCTCCCTTTCCAAGAACGTATGTCGCGATCCAGAAAATCCTTGCTCGTCAGCCTGGTTCTGATTCCTGTCCTGGCTGGGGGCTTCGTGTTTCAGCAGCGCGAGAGCCAGCAAGGCGCGCGGCTCCTCGACCAGGTCCTCAACATCGTCGCAACCCGCTTTGTTGATACCGTCGACCAGGCAACTCTTTATGAAAAAGCCGCCCGTGGCCTCGTCCACGAGCTGAACGATCCCTACAGCGTGCTGCTCTCGCCCAAAGAGCTCTCGACCTTCAATGCCCAGACCAACGGCCGCTACGCCGGCATCGGAATGGAGATCGCCGAAACCCAGGGCTTCATTACCGTCCAGCGCGTCTTCCCGCACACACCTGCCGAACAGGCTGGAGTTCAGGAAGGTGATCGCATCAACTTCATCGACACCACCAACATTCGTGGCTGGACGGTATCGCAGACCTCCGACGCTCTGAAGGGCAACCCGGGAAGCCGCGTCCTCGTCAAGTTTTCGCGCCCCGGCGTGCCCGAGCTGATCCCCATTACGTTCACCCGCGCCATCATCAACATCCCGGCCGTTCCGTACGCGATCATGCTCGACGGAAAGGCGGGCTACATCCCGCTGCTCCAGTTCAATGAGAGCGCCCGCGATGAGCTCGAGAGCTCCATCACGCGCCTCACGCGTGAGGGCGCGCGCGGCATCATCATCGATCTCCGTGGCAACCCTGGCGGAATCCTCGATCAATCTCTGAGCGTCAGCAATCTCTTCCTCAAGAAGGGACTGCAGATCTCCAGCATCCGCGCGCGGAATGGTGAAAACCAGACTTTCGTCGCTACAGATGATCCAGTCGCACCGTCGATTCCGCTCATCCTTCTCACCGATGGCCGGAGCGCTTCTGCTTCCGAGATCGTCGCCGGTGCCCTCCAGGATCACGATCGTGCCCTGATCGTCGGGACGACGTCGTTCGGAAAGGGTCTGGTGCAATCGGTCTTCCCGCTCGAGGGTGGCTATGCCCTCAAGATGACGACCGCGAAGTGGTACACACCGAGCGGACGGTCAATTCAGAAGGAGCGGAAGCTTCTGCCGAGCGGTGAGTTTGTCGAAGTCATGCCGGATTCTCTCGAGACGGATTCCGTTCGCCGCTCACGTCCGGCCTTCAAGTCTGACGCCGGCCGCATCGTTTACGGCGGCGGCGCCATTACTCCGGACATCATCGTTCGGCCTGACACCCTCACCACTGCGGAGCAAAAGGTCTTCAATTCCTTTGCGCCAAAGACGGCCGATGTCAGAGCCACGCTGATGGACTACTCCCTCGAGCTCAAGAAAACGGTGAAACCGGATTTCACGGTTCCCCCCGCCTGGCGCGAGGAATTCTACCGCCGGCTGCAGGCCAAGGGTGTCACGCTCGATCGCGCCCAGTACGAGCAGGCCGCGCCAGAGATCGACCGGCTACTCGGCAACACAGTCGCGCGTCTGGCGTTCGGAGATTCCACCGCCAAGCGTCGTAGCGTTCCGGATGACAACCAGTTGGTGCACGCTCTCCAGGTGCTCAAGCAGAGCGCTTCCCAGAGTGATTTGTTCATGATCGCCCAACACGAACAGGCAGCGGCTGCTGGCTCGGCAACGGCGCGCAGGTAGCTGAAATAGAAACGGAGTCAGAAAGCAGCCGGCGGGCAATGCCCGCCGGCTGCTTTTACTATGGCCACTGATGCTTTTCCGAGTACTTGCTGCCAAACACCTCGTGCAGAATCGGGCGCGGATCGGCGGTCCTTGAGACCGCGTCGATGCGCTCAGCCAGAACCAGGGGCCGCGTGAACTGACGGTATCGGCCGTAGCCATGACAGAAACAAAGCGGCCCTTTTCGCGTAAGATCCCCGAGCAGGATGTCCGGCTCCCCGAAAATCGTCATGGCGTAGAAGAAGTTCAGCGTGCTCGGCCTCGGCAGGTCGCTTTCAACGACGTTTCTGGGCAGGCTCCCATGCTTGCCCCACTGGACGTCGATTCGTACCTGGGCACGTGGCCATGGGGTGTGAAGGATCCGGCCATGCCAGTAAGTCCAAACATCGGTTGGGGCGTAAGTCGAGTCATAGCCTACCCATAGCACTTCTTCGTCGGTCGGGACGGTGAACGGAATCCAGGACCCGTGGACGTCGTCCCGCCACAAGAGGTGGTACGCAATCAGGGGCCGGGTGGGGTGCAGCACCGCCACCACTCGCTCGAGGGGGAACGTTTCATCCCGCTGGAGGTATAAGACCGGTGCCAGGCGCCGTGCCAGGACAGCCCCGCTGTCAGTGGAAGCAAGAGCGTCGGGCAGATTTGCCGGTCGCAGAGGGATGTGCGCGTGGGGACCACAGGCAGCAAGCAGAGTCGACAACCCCACGCACAGCCATTCGCGAATCTCGGTGGCGCTTCTTCTCAAAGGAAAGCCATCAATTGTCACCTATGATGCGACGCCAGCCGCGCAGCGTCGCGTTCGCAGTAACCGGAGAGCTCATGCGCAAGCCACGTCCGAACGCGTACAACCCCGCTCAAGCCCTGTTTCTGATCAGCAACGACCGCAGCGGATCTCCCCTCAGCTGCCCATCATGCTCCGGATCGATCGAGCGTGATCCTCGCCAGATCCCACCGCCTCCCTATACGCATGTGACGTTGCGCTGTAAGAGCTGCGGCAGATCCGCGCACTACGTCGCGGGAGCGGCATAGACCGACAGCCTGTTGCACAAAACTTGCCCTCCTCTGCCGGCTGCCGGATGGATAATACGTCACGCGGACGAGTATCCGGCGAAGCGAAGCGTGTAGAAGCGATTCGCTAGCCTATGGTCGATGCTTTACAGATTGCCCTGCGGGGGAAGAGGATAGTTCAATGGCACGCATCACTGGAACGGTCAAATGGTTCAACGACGCCAAGGGGTTTGGCTTCATTTCACGCGAGGGTGGCCCGGACGTCTTTGTCCATTTCAGCGCGATCAGTGGCTCCGGATTCAAGTCTCTCGCCGAGGGCGATAAGGTCGAGTTCGAAGTCGTTCAGGGTCAGAAAGGACCACAAGCTGCCGACGTGACGAAAGTCAGTTGATCGGCTCGTTCGGTTCGCAAAAAGCCCCGCTCAGCGGGGCTTTTTTTATACCTGCAGGCATCACAAAACTTGTTTTCCACAGGCGGCATTCGATTTGCTTTCATCCACATCGCTTGTAGTGACAACCTGTTACACGGAGGCTGACGGATGGCCGCAATCTGGAAGGGCTCGCTCACGTTCGGGTTGGTCAACATTCCAGTGGAGCTCAAAACTGCGGTCCGCGCCGACCATATCAGCTTCCGACTGCTCCACGAAGAAGATCTCTCGCCGGTCAAATACGAGCGCATTTGCCAGGCAGAAGGCGATCCGGTCCCGTGGAACGAGGTGGTAAAGGGCTACGAGTACGAGAAAGGAAAATTCGTCGTGCTCACTGATGAAGACTTCAAGGCCGCCGCGCTCGAGCAGTCGAAGACCATCGACATCCTCGATTTCGTCAAGGAAGAAGAGATCGATCCGCGCTACTTCGAGACGCCTTACTATCTCGTACCCGGCAAGGGCGGCGACAAACCATACGCTCTCCTTCGCGAAGCGATCCGCCAGACCGGTTCCATCGGCATTGGCAAGATCATCATCCGCCAGACCCAGCACCTCGCCGCCGTGAAAGTGGTGGGTGAAGCACTCGTCCTCGAGATCATGCGCTTCGCCAACGAGCTTGTCGATGCCAGTGAGTTCAATTTCCCGAGCCGCGAACAGGTTCGACCCCAGGAGCTGCAGATGGCTGAGCAGCTCGTCGCGAACCTCGCGGAGCCCTTTGATCCCAGCCGTTACACCGATGAGTATCGCGCCAATCTGATGCGCATCATCAAGGCGAAGATGAAGGGCAAGAAGCCCAAGCTCGAGGAGCCGGAAGAGGAAACTCCCGACAGCGGTGTGCTCGATTTGATGTCCCGCCTTCGCGCCAGCCTCGAGGAGGGCGCCGGAAAGAAAGGCGCCGTTCGTGCAAAGAGAAAATCCGTGGCCGCCGGCCGCAAACCCGCGAAGAAAAAGGCGAAGACAGCTTAGGACGCCTGCATGGCAGTCAAAACTGACAGAAGCAAGAAACCAAGCGCCCGCGCGCAGCTGGCGGAGTATCGCCGCAAGCGTGATTTCAGTCGCACCCGTGAGCCGTCGGGTGACAAACCCTCCTCAGCGACCAGAACCGGGCGCCTCCGCTTCGTCATCCAGAAGCACGCGGCGAGTCATATGCACTTCGATCTGCGCCTCGAGCTAGACGGCGTGATGAAAAGCTGGGCGGTTCCGAAAGGACCCAGCCTCGATCCATCAGTCAAACGCCTCGCCATGCAGGTCGAGGATCATCCGATCGACTACAACACCTTCGAGGGCACCATCCCTCAAGGTGAGTACGGCGGCGGTACCGTGATGCTCTGGGATCGCGGTACGTACACAGCCGATGCGGCGACGTCGGCCGATGACGAGCAGAATGCCATTCGCGAAGGGCTCAGACGTGGCGATCTCAAGATCACTTTTCACGGTGAGAGGCTCCACGGATCCTTCGCGCTGATCCGCATGAAATTCGCGCGCGACGACTCTTCCTCAGCCAAGCCGCAGTGGTTGTTGATCAAACACCGGGACGAGTTCGCGACCGATGAAGACGTCGTTGCTGACAACATGACATCGGTCGACACCGGTCGAACCATGGACGAGATAGCCACCGGCAAGAGCCGCGTCTGGAACAGCAATCGCGAGCCTAAAAAGCAGAAAAGCGCTTCCCCCGCCGAGCCAACGAAGCCACGCGCTCGCGCCCGCAAGTCTCCCCGTAAAGCTGAAACGCTCTCGCCGGAGAGGGCAGCATCGCTCGCACTCGAGCCCATGTACGCGAGCATTGGCAGCGAGATCCCGGGTAAAGGCTGGACCTTCGAGCCCAAGTACGATGGAATCCGCGTCCTCGCCTATGCCACCGACGACGACGTGAGACTCATGACGCGGAATGGCAAGGACAAGGCGAAACAGTTTCCCGAAATCGTCGCCGCCCTCGAGAAACTGGCATCACAGACGAAACGCTCACTCGTACTCGATGGTGAGATCGTAGCTCTCATCGACGGTGAGCCCGCCCGGTTCCAGGAGCTGCAGAGCAGAATGCATGTCAAGGAGTCGCAGATCATCGAGCGCCATGCCTCTTCGGCGCCGGCTGCTCTGATTCTGTTTGACATCCTGATGGACGGCAACGACGTGCTTCTCGACGAACCGTGGTCGGTCCGTCGCCAACACCTGGAAAAACGCGTGGCGTCTCGCGTCACCGAGCGAGTGCGACTAACTGAATCGGTCGAAGGCGAAGGCAAAAAGATGCTCGACACCGCTCGCCGCGATGGGTGGGAGGGAGTGATCGCCAAACGGGTGGATTCGCTCTACGAACCGGGAAACCGATCGCGAAACTGGCTCAAGCTGAAAATCGAATTTCGTCAGGAGTTCGTGGTCGGCGGCTACACCGAGCCCCGCAACAGCCGCGAGCACATCGGCGCCATCCTCCTCGGCTATTTCGACAAAGATCGTTTCATATACATCGGACACACCGGCGGAGGCTTCTCGCGGAAAGGGCTCGGCGAGATGTACCGCAAGCTGAAACCCCTCGAGCGGAAAACTTCGCCCTTCGTAGAGACACCGAGGACGAATGAGAAGGCCCATTGGGTCGAGCCGCAAATCGTCGTAGAGGTCAAATTCAGCGAATGGACCGCCGATCGTCGCCTGCGCCAGCCGATTTTTCTCGGTATCCGGGACGACAAGGACGCGCGGGAAGTCGGGATCGAGCGCACCAGCGTGCAACGCGAGTCGCGTAACGCGGCGGTCGCAAAACGTGAAACCGCGGCTGCGCCCGTTGCCGCCAGATCGCGAGCCAAATCGACTCGCAGCAAATCAACCGCCGCCAGGTCAGACCGGGCAAAGCCAACTCGCGCCACCGAATCATCGACTTCGCGGAAGCCGAGCCGCGGGAAAGGACTTCAGGAATCCGACCCGGTAATCGCCGAGCTCACCGCAATCGAATCAAAGCGCGGTGAAGGGACCGTGGATCTCGGGCGCGGCCAATCGCTCAAGGTCTCCAACCTCGATAAAGTCTTCTTCCCCAAGAACGGTTTTACGAAGGGCGATGTGATGCGGTATTACACGCGTATCGCCAGGTTCATCCTTCCGACCATGCAGGATCGGCCGCTCGTCCTCAAGCGTTTCCCGAATGGCATCGACGGCGAGAGCTTTTACCAGCAGAAGGCGCAGGAGACCACGCCGTCCGACGTGCGAGTCGAAACAATCGTGACCGAGGGAGGGGAGAAGCAGCCCCGCTTCATCGGCGGCGATTTACTCACCCTTCTCTACACGATCCAGTTGGGCGCGATCTCAGTCGATCCCTGGCACTCACGTGTTGGATCGCTCGAGTACGCCGACTATACCATCATCGACCTTGATCCCGGTCCGCGCGCCAACTTCGCGCGGGTCATCCAGATCGCCCGCTGGACGAAGGAAGTCATCGACAGCTTTGGACTCAACGCCGCGATCAAGACCTCGGGATCCACCGGTCTCCACGTTTACCTGCCCCTTCCGCCGCGCACTCCGAACGAGGCCGCCACTCTGGTCGCCCAGGTGATAGCCACCAAGGTGGCGGATTCGCACCCGAGAGAAGCGACGATCGAGCGCTTCGTCAAAGCGCGCGGTGCGGCAACGGTTTACGTCGATTATCTGCAGAACATTCAGGGCAAAACGGTCGCCGGACCTTACTGCGTTCGCGCCAAGCCCGGTGCAACCGTATCCACTCCACTAAAGTGGAGCGAGCTCAAGGATGATCTGGACCCGCGCGACTTTCACCTCGGCAACGCCGCCGAGCGATTTGAAAAGATTGGGGATATCTGGAGCGAAACGATGAAGAAGAAAAATTCGCTTCGCGCGCTCGTTTAGCGCGTACTAACGACCGCCGTTCCCTACTTTTCGCAGCGGTAATTCCATCTGTCCGCTCGCGGGATCGGTCTGCTTCGCGGCGTCGCCAAAGATGGGATCGCTCGACTCGTCAACCATGTGAGTGAGCTTGTAATAGAAGTGGAGCGCGTGAATAGGGGCCATGAAGCTGCGATTGCCGGCGCGTGAAATCGCGACTGCTTCTTCGCGCACGCGTCGGGGAAGATCGCGCGCCGCAGGAAGTGCCAGAAGTCGCTGTATCTCTGTACTATCTCGTGCGAGCAATGCCGCACACAGACTATCGAGATAAGCCAGCATGGATGAAAGGCCCCCGGTCAGGGTGTTTACCTTAAGGTACACATTGCAACTAATACACCGTTACCGCAAGAGGTTCCGGGGACTGGTGGCCTGTCTGGTACCGCACCGTTACCGGTCAGGAATCGAGCAAATCGAACCTTACGCCGCGCTGCGCTTTACGCCTTTTCTTCGGTAAGTAGCGGAAAAGCTGCGCCGGTCGCCCCCGGCCTTCGCTGCGCCATTCGTCCGTAGCTTCGACGAGCCAGGCTGCCTGGAGGGCACGTCGGAAGCTCGCTTTGTGCAAGCGTTTACCGAGCAGCAGTTCGTACATCTGTTGTAGCTCGCTCAGGGTGAACGTCGCCGGCAGCAGGCGAAACGCGATCGGGGCCTGATCGAGCCTCGCCTGAATGGTGTTGGTCGCTGCTTCGACCATTGCCCTCTGGCGCGGGGAAAGTGGGGGCACTTCTGTGATCTGGAACCAGGTGTATCCCGCCCGCGGTGAGGCCGTCTCGTGTGGCACCAATCCCACATAAGCGACGGAGATATCCACGTCGCCCGGATGCCGCTTGGCGTCCCCAAATGCTCCGATTTGTTCCATCCAGCTCGGCGTCTCGCCAAGCGCTTCGTGGGCTCCGCGGCTCGCCGCGCCATCCAGCGTCTCGCCAGCTTGAGGAATCCGCCACGGCAGCGCCCACCGCTCGCGGTCGCCCGCACTCCTCGTCAACAGCACCGCCAGCTCGTTACCCATCGCTGTGACCAGAACCAGATCGACACTGTAGGAAGCGGTTCTGGCATAGCGGTCGCGCATCGTGCAGCGAATTAGTCACTTTTTGTGACTAAAGTCAAGTCCGCGGTAGATTTTTTCGGGGTGCGACGCCGGAATTCTTCACGGTCGTCAGGAAGGCAGCACTGATATAACGAATCAGGGATTGCGACGTCAACAGAGTTTTTTTGGGAAGAAAATTCGTTGGCGAATCAACGAATCTTCGCGGCCCCTACGCCGCTTTAACGACCGCAGGCGCGTCTGTTGTTCCACGCCACCAAGGTAAATACCTACCCGTGGCTGATCGTTCCTTTCTTGCTGGTATCGACATCAGTCGATGCGCCGGTCTTGAACAGGAACGCGCTCATGTTCTTCGTCAGAAACGTCCGCGCCTGCGGGTCCATCACGTTCAGGCCGTAGTGGTTGATCAGCATCGTCTGCTGCTTCAGCCAATCCCCCCAGCACTGAGTGCAGATCTCTTCGACGACGCGGGCCCCGATTGCACCAGGAAAGGGGGGCTTTACGAATCCTGCGCGCGTTTGACCGCACCGCGCGCAGGTTACCGTCTCAGGCACGTGGTCGCCTACCGGCGCGCGTAGGAGATTTCAGCAAGTCCGAAAATCGAGAGGAGCCGGAGATAGATCCAGCCAATGTCGAACTCATACCACTTTGCCTTGAACTTCGCAGAGTGTGGGTCAGCGTGGTGGTTGTTGTGCAGCTCTTCCCCGCCCAGCCAGATCGCGATCGGCGAGATGTTCCTGCTCTCGTCCTTGACGTTGAAGTTGCGATATCCCACCGCGTGGCCAACTCCGTTCACGATTCCCGCGGCCCAGAACGGGATCCAGATCATCTGGATGCCCCATACGAGCGGACCCACAAAGAAGCCAAACAGATAGATATCGACTACCAGCATCACCAGAATGCCGACCCAGTTGAGAGGCGAGAGAAGATGACGCTCGAGCCAATCGTTGGGCGTTCCCTTTCCGTACTTGTCCAGAACTCCGGGCTGCCGAACCGCCTTTCTATAGTAGAAGGCTCCCTTCAGGATAATGTTGCGCAGGCCTTCAATCAGTGGGCTGTGGGGGTCTCCGTCGCGATCGGCGAAAGCGTGATGCTTGCGATGACAGGCTACCCACTCCTTGGTCACGATTGCCGTGGAGAGCCACAGCCAAAGCCGCATTGGAAGCGCGGCCAGATAGTGCAGCTTCACACCGCGGTGGGTTTGGGCCCGATGCAGAAACAATGTCACCGACACGTTGGTCAGGTGACCGGCTACGATAACGAACAGAACGGGCTTCCACCAAGCGGTCGCCCAGCTTCCAAAATCCGGCATTCCTTACTCCGTTTCTAAGTCTGGATACTGCTGCAATTTATCCGAACACCCCCCTTAATCCAAACGACCACATCAGGGTCTCGTAACCGGACCAACCACACCCGCGGCTGGCGCCGCTCCCCACCGGTCATTGCTCGAGTTCCAGTCGGGCACCGAGGGGTCAGGCCAAAGGCGTACCCCGGTTACGTTTGCGCGAACAGCGACCACTGCATCGAACCGGTCGCCACCCGCCCAGATCTGCACCGGAAACGAGAATTCCTGGGTCGTCCCGTCAGCGTATGCCACTTTGAGCCGCACCGGGAATGGAATCGAGGTGTGCTTCCGAAGCGAAATAGTGGCGAAGCGCTGTCCCTCCGAAACCCGCGTCGACACGCTATCGATGCCGATGTCCAGCACGTCGGTCGTGTAAAAGAAGCCACGCCAGAACCACGACAGGTCTTCGCCCGTCGAGTTCTCGATACTCCGAAAGAAGTCCCCTGGAGTCGGATGCTTGAACGCCCAATTCCTTGTGTATTCGCGGAATGCGTCGTCAAATGCTTCCCGGCCGACGACTTGATTCCGAAGTGTAAGCAGCACCACCGCGGGCTTCCGGTATCCGATCGCCCCCAGAGCCGTCGGATCGATGTCGTCAGGTGCCGTCATCAGTGGGGACTGGGTACCATGGGTTACCGCGTCCGCCCAGTTACGAACGTACATGGGATAGTCGCTTTTCCCCGGATAGCGGGCCTCGGTCGCAAAGTCATTGAGATAAGTATTGAATCCTTCATCCATCCACGCGTAGCGGCGCTCGTTGGACCCGACGATCATCGGGAACCACTCGTGTCCATGCTCGTGATTTATCGTACCGAAGATCGAGGTCGGATCGTCGCTGCCGTAGTGAACCATCACGAACATCGGGTACTCCATTCCACCCACTGGCCCCGCGACGCTGGTCGCCTGCGGCCACGGGTAACGATAGACCAGCTCCGAATATTGGCGGATCGTCCATTGGGTCATCTCTGCCGCCTGCTCCCATGACTTCCCCGCCTTTGGGAACTGATAAAACGACTGGGTCAGGACCCCGCTCCAGCTCGTTGCATCCCAACGGAAGTCGGGGGCGCCAGCCCAGGCGACGTCGTGAACGTTGCGCGCGCGGAAACGCCACGTTTTCGTCCCCGCTCGGCGTTGGTTTTTTGCCGCAGCTGCCTCGCCGGCCGTAATGATCTGAACGACCGTTGCGCTTCGTGCCGCCGTCGCCAGTCTCCGCCGCTGTTCCGCCGTCAAGACCTCCTCGGGATTTTGCAGCACTCCGCTGCCCGCGATCACATAGCCCGCCGGCGCAGTTATCGAATAGTCGAAGTCGCCGTACTCGAGATAGAACTCGCCCTGGCCGAGGTAGGGGTCGGTGTTCCAGCCACGTACGTCGTCATATACGGCCATCCGCGGATACCACTGGGCGATCTCGTAAAGAGTGCTGTCGCGCCCCATTCGATCGGATCCGTGCTCCGGCACCTTGAAGGAGTAAAGGATCGAGATCGTCGTTTTCCCACCATGCGGAGGAAGCGGGCTGGGAAGATCGAGCCGCATCATCGTGTCGTTGACGCGCGGCCTGACGACCGTGCCATTGACGCGCACGTCGCTCAGTGTGTAGCCGCCTTCAAACCCCCTTACACCCCACCGCGAGTCGGCCGGAAAAAGCGCCGAACCCTTGCTTCCGGTTCGATAAAGATTCTGGTCGGCCTGCAGCCAGACGTAGCGCAGCGTGTCGGGCGAGTTGTTGGTGTAGCTGATCTGCACCGAACCCGAGATTTCGGTCAGCGTCGTGTCGAGTGTAGCGGAGATCGTGTAATCAGCACGCTGCTGCCAATAGTCGGGGCCAGGCTTGCCGCTCGACGATCTATACTCGTTTGGTCCAGGCCAGTCGATTCGGTTCGTCGTTGCGAACGGATCGTCGCGCTGCGTCTCGAATACGCCTGCGTTCTGTTCGACGACTGGCGCGTCCATACGAACCGGCGCAAGAACCACGGGACGCTGTTGCTGCTGCGCGCAGCCGACGAGCGCAATGAAGAGTATGACAGGTGTCTTCAAGGTCATTGTGTTTGAGTTGTTGTGCCGGGTCCGATCTGGAGCAACGTCAGGGCCAGCGTTCCGGGTGTCGGACGCGGTCCGGGCTCGCCCGTCGATCAGCCGACGATCTCCAGGGGCGCTATCGCTGCCGTCTCGTAATCGACGACCATGATCCGGTGTGCGTTGGTATCAGCAACGTATGCGTGATACTCGGCGACCGCGACACCGCCCGGCTCGTGAAAGCCGCGCACCCATGTCCGCGCCTCTCGTGTCTCGATGTCGACCCATTTGAGCGCATCGTTGTATGAATCGCCAATGAGGAGCTCGTTGCCACGCGCCGCAAGTCCCTGCTGGTGCTGCATCCGGACTTTGTCGCCGTTGCCATCCGTATCGCCGAAATCGAAGAGACCGGTGCCGACGATGGTGCCTACGGAGCCACTTGTTCGGGCATCGGCCCATCTGATCGCGCTCGACTCGGCGTCGGCGAAATAGAGTCGATTGCCGTCAGTCGTAATTCCCATTGGTTGGGCAAGGAGTGCGTCCCGGAGCGGACCGTCGGCGATGTCTTCCCCGCCCGCACCACAATGCACGCGCGCATCGCCGGTTGCTGCATCGATTGCCCACAGCTGATGCACGCCAGCCATCGCAACATAGATCTCGCCGTCGATCACGCACAGATCCCACGGCGACGAGAGTGCGCCGTTTGCCCGATCCGAACGGGTACGCATTTGCTCGCCCGTTCCGGCCAAAACTCTCCCGTCACCTCGCGAGACATCGAGCACAGCGACGATGTGACTCGCAGAATCAGCGACGTACAGGCGTTCGCCGGCGAACGCGAGACCCTGTGGCGAACGAAAAGTGTCCGTGTCCTCGCCGGACCTTTCTCTCCGCTGTAAGCCGGTGAAAACTCGGCTCGTCTTCATTCGATGAGGATTTTCGAGCTCGCCATAGACGACTCTATGATTTCCCGTATCCGAGATGGCTATCCGCGCTCCGTCTACCGCCACCTTGTCAGGATATCTGAGAATGCCGGGCTCGATGCCGGGTCGTTCGGCCTTGAAGGAGTGCGGTGTGCTCGAGACACTTCCTTCGGAGAGAGACTCGAGTAGCGGATCGAACATCTCTGCGGTGAATTCGCCGGCGTGCGCACCGACCAGATATCCATTGCGGTCGACTACGGCAATGGTCGGCCAGGCTCGCACCGCATAGGATCGCCATACTCGAAATTGGCGGTCATTCACGATCGGGTGCCGGATATCGTAGCGCAGGGAGGCTTCGCGAATACGGGAAGTCTCGCGCTCCGCGATATATTTGCCGCTATGTACTCCGATCACCACGACGTCATTCGGAAACCGCTCTTCGATCTTCCGCAACTGCGGAAGGATGTGAATGCAGTTTATTCAGCCATACGTCCAGAAATCGAGCAGGACGATGTTCCCTCGCAGACTTTGCAGCGTGACGCTATGTCCATTCGTATGGATCCAATCGAGTCCCGCTGGAAATTCGGGGGCTCTCACGCGAGGTGTGTCCGAGATCGGTTGCGACATGGTAACCAGTGGCTGACGATAAATTGACCGCGGCCTCCCATCACCGGCCAGAAGGCGGCTTCCAGAATCCATGGCCCGACGTCCGGCAACACGGGTTTCGGGACTTTCTCAAATGGTCGCTGGTAGAACGCCGGCGAAATCCGCGCCGTCCGGATCCTGACCCGTCAGCTTTCCCGCGCGCTACGCCAGGCTTCGTCGTGCCTCGGGCGGCACCGGACGAAGTAACCATCACCTGGGTCGGCCACACCAGTTTCTTCGTCCAGGTGGCCAGCACCAACGTTCTTCTCGATCCCGTCTGGAGCGCTCGCGCGTCGCCAGTCCAGTTCATCGGACCCAAACGGCGGGTTCCACCGGGCGTGGAATTCGATCGCCTCCCCCCTGTCGATGTGGTGGTTCTTTCACACGACCACTACGACCATCTCGATGCGCGCACCATCTCGAGACTTGCATCTCGATACCCGGCAGCTCGCTGGTTCGTGCCGCTCGGTGTCGGCGCCTTTCTGCGGCAGCGGGGTGCCCGCGATGTCACCGAGCGCGACTGGTGGCAGGAAGCGTCGGTCGGCGCGCTTCGGCTGGCGTGCGTTCCCGCGCAACACTTCTCAGGCCGCACCCTCGGCAAGCGTAATACTACTCTTTGGTGTGGTTGGACCCTTAGTTCGCCTGATCGGTCGATCTTCTTCGCTGGCGATACCGCGCTCCACCCCGAGTTCGAACGCATCGCTTCCCGTTACGGACCGTTCGACCTCGCCATTCTACCGATCGGAGCCTACGAACCGCGCTGGTTCATGGGTTCAGTTCACATGAATCCCGAAGACTGCCTGAAGGCGGTCGAGCAGCTCGAGACGGACAAACAGGACAGGCCCCTTGTAGTAGCTGCCGCACACTGGGGAACCTTCAAGCTGACCGACGAGCCGATGGACGAGCCGCCGGAACGCATGCGCTCTTTGTGGCACGGAGCTGGGCGTGACCGCGGCCAGCTATGGATCATGCAGCATGGCGAGACCCGCCGATTGTGAGTGTCGCCTTGCCCACCATTATTCGCGAGTGGTGGCAACCGCTAAGCGTTTCGCCTTATTGTGCGCGAATCTTGCTATCGGTGCTACGAACCCTAGTACATGGAGCATTCCCATGGCTGCAGCCAAGAAGTCCAGTCGTTCACGTGGTGGTAGGAAGCGCGCCGGATCGTCCGGACGCAGTCGCGGTGGTGCTAGAAAGCGTTCGAGCAGCCGGAGCTCCCGTAGCTCGCGCAGCTCTTCGCGCACACGCGGTGCGCGTAAGTCGTCATCGCGTCGTCGCGGCGGTAGCGCACGCAAGTCCTCGAGGAAATCGAGCAGCCGGTCGTCAGGGCGGAAGAGTGGCGGCCGCAAGAGCAGTCGGAAGAGCAGCACTCGCAAGAGCGGTGGACGGAAAAGAAGCGGTGGTTCACGCCGCCGCTCCCAGTCACCGGTAGCACGCGTCAAACGCGTAGCGACCGGTGTGGTCCACCAGGCGGCGGGTCTTGGTGAGCGCGCCGTTGACAGCGTAACCGAGTTCGTCCAGGACCGTTTCTAGGTCACGGTCAACGACAGCCGCCGGTCAAGCGCCGGCGGCTGTCGCAATCGGACTTCCGTGGCGCGCCAGCCATCCTTCGACCTCAGTGAAGATGCGCTCGCGGCCGTAGTCCACGGTGATGATGTGGCCGCCTTCCGCCCACACCAGCTTCTTGTGCGTGGCTGCAACCTGCGCCAACGCCCATTCGGCAACGTTGGGCGCAATGCGCGGGTCCTCGCGCGACTGGACAATCAGTGTCGGAACAGTCACCCCAGGTAACGCCTTCCGTGCGCGCCTCACCACCTTCCATAGCTCGAACAGCGCGCGTCCAGTCACTGCTCCATAGGCGAGATTCTTTTCCCGCTCGATTGGATTCTTGATCGAGCGCGGGTTCCGCGCGTTCACTTCACCGGCGATGCGCCCCCATAACCAGTGGGTCCGGGCGGCAAGGCGAAGCGGTAGCGGCATGTCGAGGTAGGGCGCAATCAACACCAGCGATCGCACTCCCTGACCCGGTGCGGTGATGATTGCCGCGAGCGCGCCACCCATCGACAAGCCGACCACACTTACATCCGCGTACCGCCGCTTCATGTCTTCGAGCGCATTCTCCGACGCCGTAATCCATTCCTCCGCACGGGACTGGTTGAACGCGCGCATGGTGCGCCCATGTCCCGGCAGCAGCGGCGCGAGCACGGCGTAACCCTTCGCGTGCAGTCGTCGCGCCAGCAGCGTCAACGTCTGCGGGGTATCTCCAAAACCATGCAGGAGGAGAACTCCTTTCGAGCCCTCCTCCTGCATGTCGATCGTCTCCGCACCGGTCAGAATGTCGTTGTCAGCGCCGCGCTGATCGACCATGCAGCCTCGTCAGGTCGCCAGTTCTCGCGCAACCTGTAGTCGCGCCTCGTGATCGCCGTTTTCGCCGAGCGTCGGAGTGAGCGAGCCCGGCTCGATCAGAAACGTCATGCCCTTTCGTTCGGCAATCCCCGCCGATACGAGACGGCTCAGTGCCAGTGCAATCGACTCGCGCGTTGCACCAACCATCTCGCAAAGCAGACGATGATGGCTGTTTTCGAGCTTCAGCCGACCGTCCGCCGTGGTAAAGCTGCGGTCAGTGCTGAGATGCGTGAGGGTCGAGACGAGACGCTGATCGACATTCAAAGCGGCCAGCTCGTGGAGCTTCTCGAGCAGAAACGCGCGCTCCGACATTATTTGCGAGAGAAGCGGAATGGTCTGAGCGGGATGCTCTCTGACGAATGCGCGGAACTGCGGTCCGCTCAGAAACATCGTCGTCGTTTCTTCGGAAGCGCTTGCGTCAGTCACGTAGCGACTGTTCGCCGTCAGTCCTTCACTGCCGAATGTCTGTCCCGTCGTTGCGATGACGGGCACAAACCCGCGGCCGACTTTGATTTTGTTTCGCAACATGACGTGACCATCGAGCACGATGAACACGCCGTCCGCCGGAGATCCACGCTGGTACAGTTGGAATCCTGGTGGCCAGCTCGCCTTTGCGCCGTATGCGGAGATCGGCGTCAATTCTTCCGGCGTGAGTCGTGAGCGGCGTACTTCTGCTTGCCCGGTTCTCATCTTGCTCTCTGCCAATGCGTTCTCGTCGGCGTCGATCTATCGCAATGTCCGGGCCTAAGGCCTACGCCGATTTCTATCTGGAGACCAGTAGTGCCGTCGCCTCCTCCAGAGCGCGCGTTGCAGCATCGAACCGCTGACTGAGATCGGACAATTCTCTTCCGACAAGCGCTTCGTCGTTCGCTCGAATTGCTTCGTTCACTGAAGGAAATACCATCGTCGAGTAGCCGTTGTTCTCGTCGGACGCGTAGATCACGTTCCGGAACCACGGACGGGTAACCAGACCTTGTGGCCGTGTAAGGTGGCGTTCAACCTGGAGTAACGCAGCGTTAACGCGCGCAACCCGATCGGCAGACGGCTGAGCAGTAAGCGCGTTGTCTCGTGCTTTCGCGAACGCCGCGGCAGCGACCTCCAGCTTGTCGATCGCGCCCGACAATCCCGCCGCCGACACTTTCCACCGTTTGTCGTCGATCGATTGCGACACTTGCCCGGCGAACTTTCGAACCGTGCGCGCGAATTCGACGTAGTCATAAGGAAGCACATCGGCATTGGCGAGCCGAAGTAGCATTGCCGCTCCCAATCGCGCAGTCGTCGCATGAATCTCGAATGTCGGATCGCCGAATTTGGACATCCAATGGTAAGAATCGTACGCTGAGTGGTAGACGCCCTGCGGCCCGCCGAACCCCCAGTCGGCAATCGGAACTCCGAGGTGATTGTAGAAGCCCGCGAAGTCGGATCCACCGCCTGGATCTCCCATTTGCGGCTCCAGCGAATCGGCCGCGAGATTCGCGCGTTTCCGCCACACCTCGTACACGCTCCCTTGTCGGCTCGGATCCGGAACCTCGTTTGCAACATCCCGAATCAGCGCCCGCAACGACGGAGATCCGCCCGCGCCGAAGTTCGGTCCGTTGGCGACATCGTCCTGATTGAGATACGCCACAGCGTGGTCGCGCAGCCGTACCGAATCTTCTTCGACGAACTCGGTGCTGCCGAGTAGCCCCCACTCCTCCGCATCCCACGTCGCAAATACAATCGTTCGCTTCGGACGCTTCCCCGCCTTCACTTGCTCGGCGATCGCGCGCGCAGCTTCCAGCACGCTCACCGTTCCGCTGACATTGTCAGCGGCGCCCGGTCCCCACGCGTCGCGGTGGCCGCCCATCATCACTATCTCGTCCGGATAGACGCTGCCACGAATCACTCCGAAGGTGTCCCAGATGTCCTTGTACGGATTTGTGGTCGCATCTGTCGTCACCGCCATTCGTGCCCGCACTGGCCCTGGCCCGACATGGTATCTGAACGGAAGCGCGCCTTGCCAACTCTGGGGAATCGAATGCCCGTCGAGCCCGCGCAGCAGCTCGCCGGCGTTCCCATACGAGATGGGAAGCACCGGAATGCGAGGCACTTCCATCTCCGACACCGGGATCCGTTTTGCGCCGGATACACTTGGATATCCCGGCGTACTGGGATCTCCGTTTGGATTCATCACGCTACCGCGTTGAATTCCGTTCGCGGGGCGCATCGGACCTGTCGGATATACGTCACCGCGCATGAAGCCATCGTCAGCAGGATCACTGTAGATCAGCAGACCCGCCGCTCCATGCTTCTCCGCTTCTCTCGCTTTGATGCCGCGATAAGAGCGACCATACCTCGCCATCGCAATTTTTCCTTTTACTGACACGCCCATCGAGTCGAGCTGAGCGTAGTCTTCGATCAATCCGTAATTCACGTAGACTACCTCGCCGCTTACATCGCCCGCCGCCCCGTAACCGTTGAAGGCCATTACCTGCTTGAACGCGACCGAGGTGGTGTCTTCGGCGATTGGCCCTTCCTCGAGCTTGAGCTCTACCGGATGCGGTGAGAGCCTCCACACTCGCGTGCTGACCGGATGCGGCATCCATACCTTATAGGCACGGACCTCCGTCTCGAGTCCCCACGACTTCATCTGCGCGACGACGTAGTCTCGCGTGCGCTCCTGCGCCGGTGTTCCCGCCATGTGCGGTCGCATCGAAAGAAATTTCGAGTGCGCAGCCGCGGTTGATGCCGCCGGACGCGAAATGACGTCTGCCTCCAGCGCACGCTCGCGCTCAGCCGCGGATACGGAATAGCCCGCAGTCGTCTGCCCTGCGGCGGGCCCGACTGCCAGCAGCAGGAAGCCGATTGCCGCGAGTGCCTTTTTCATCGTGTGGTCTGGTTGGGAGGTTGGGGGCGGAACTACTGCTCGTCGAGCTGTTCGAGCGCTGAGACGATCGCGTCTCTGAGTCTTACCTCGCCATCGATGCCGGCGGGAATCCCGCCCGCGAGCGAGTTGAACTTGGAGACCATTTCGGCGTCGATGAATTTGTCGAGGTCGCGAACGCCCAATGTTTCGAGCGATCGCACCGCGAGCCGCCTCAGCAACCGCAGTGTCGTTCCATCGAGTGCCGCCAGCTGCATCGGATCCGGCGCCGACTGAGACTCTTTGCGGTCGCGCTTGCGTCGGGGTGCATCGAGCATGTCGGTGATCGATCCGAGCTTGACCACGAATGATCCGGGACTATGCTCGCGCCACTCGCTGACCACGCCTTTCCGACGCAACACCGGCAGAAGCGCCGCAATAGCGCCTCTCACCGCGGACACTCCCCCCGGACTCTGGTTGCCGCGGCCGGTAATGACCAGCACTTCCCCAGCACGGCCGATCTGCCGCTCGCGAAGCCACGCTTCGGTGCGATGGCGTGCGTCGGCGGCGCTCGGCAGCGACTCCCGGAGATTGAGAATGTTGCGCATGCCGAATTGCGCCTCGTCGAGGGCTTTCCAGACCGGCTGCAGCGAGGTTTTTCCCGATCGCATTATTTGCACTGCGCCGGCGCGCCGGGTGCCAAACCGAACGCTGTCGTGACCGCGATCTTCCACCCGGCCTTGGTCCTCACGAAAACTCTTTCCGACACTCCACTCGACGTCGTGTCTTTTTGGGTGACGGTATAGCAATACGTTCCGTATACCACGCCCGGCGCGAGGGAGAGAACCCGAAGGTTACGTGCGATCAGAGTGTCGGGCCACGTCGAGTCACGCCGCGCACTCCAGCTGTCGTAACCGAGCTCGAGACCGCCGGGACCGTTCCGCGCCAGGGCGTCAGTGTGCAGATAGGTTGCGAGATAACGCGCGCGATCGCGCTTGTGAATCGCGTCAATGTTTTCGTTGAATACGCGACGTGCTTCCAGGGTGTCCGACAAAAACGCGACGGCCGAATTGGTTTCAACCGCTGAATTGCTTCCAACCGCTGGATTCGCGGCGCAACCGGCAGCTGCGAGAAGCGCCGCGAGGCAAACGGGCATGAGTCCCACCGATGCCATGGATCCCTGAAAAAATGGTGCGGGAAATCTTAACCCGGACCAGTGTGATGCGCGACTCGTTGCGCCGCTATTGAGCGAGGATCTTCTCCAGAATCCGGGTGCCCCGCGCAAGATCCGAGCGGTCCATGATCAGCGGCGGAAGCAGCCGAATCGTGTGCTCGCCGGCGGTCAGAGCAAGCAGACCTTCCTCCCAGCCACGTTTCACGACGGCGTTAGCAGACTCCACCACGTCGAGTCCCCAGATGAAGCCCGTGCCGCGAATTGCTCGGACCTTTCCAGAGCGCCGCGCGATGCTCTCGAGCTCGCTTCCCAGCCAGCGGCCGTTTTCGCGCACCGCTTCCAGCAGCTTCGGATCCGAAAGGCGATCGACGACATACTCCGCAACCGACGCGACCAGTGGGCCACCACCGAAGGTCGTTCCGTGATCGCCCGGCTGTATCGCAGCGCCGATTTCTTCCGAGACAAGCACCGCACCCATCGGCAGGCCTCCCGCCAATGGTTTTGCCAGCGTCAGCATGTCGGGCACAACGCCGAGATTCTCGTAGGCAAAGAGATAGCCCGTTCGGCCCAGGCCGCACTGAATCTCATCGAATATCAGGGCGATCTCGCGCTCGGCGGTAATGGCGCGGAGCCGGCGCAGAAAATCGGGGTCGAGTGCGCGTACTCCACCCTCGCCCTGGATCGGCTCAACGATCACCGCGGCCACGGTCTCCGCATCGAGAGCCGTCTCGAGCTCGGTCAGGTCGCGCTCGCAGATGGAAACCGCGCCCGCCAAAGGACGGAAGGGCGCGCGATACGACGGCCGGTCGGTCGCAGCCAGAGAGGCAAACAATCTTCCGTGGAAGCCGCCACGGAGGGCAATTATTTCCACCTTCGCGTCGGTCCCAACTTGCCGCGACCAGCGCCGCGCGAACTTGAACGCGCCCTCGTTGGCCTCCGCGCCTGAATTGCAGAAAAACACCTTCGACGCGAATGATTTATCCACCAGCTTCTCCGCCAGTCGCTCGCCTGGCGCCGTGCGGTAAAGATTAGAGGTGTGAATTAGACCGGTGGATAGCGCCTCGGTGATGGCGCCGGCGATTCCCGGGTCTCCATACCCGAGCGCATTCACCGCGATTCCGCTCGCAAAATCGAGGTACCTGCGACCATCGGCGTCGATCAGCTCCACGCCTTCGCCGCCGACGAATTGCATTGGCGCCCGCTTGTACGTCTGGAGCAGCGCGGAGCACTCGGCCGCAGTCGTCACGGTTTGGACCTCTTCAGGCAGTGTGGCAGTAGTCATATGGCAACGCTCTGTGATACTGTGATGTTTGTGCCGCGATCGTCTTCGCTGAGCGCTGCCAGATCGGAGATCCTGACGCGCGCAACACCCGCTGCAACTGCCGCGAGAGCTGACTCCAGCTTTGCCGCCATTCCGCCGTTCGCAGTCCCGCTTTCAATCAGCTCGGCCGCCGATTCGGCGTTCAGACTCGAGACGACTTCACCGTCCTCGCCGCGCACTCCCTCGACGTCGGCGATGAGAAGTAGCTCGTTCGCGCTCAAGCCTGCGGCGATCGCTGCGGCTGCGTCATCGCCGTTGATGTTGAGTGACCCGCCGGCGCCGCTCGACGAGTTGTAGCCCACGGGTGAGATGACCGGCAAATAGTTCGCCGACATCAGCGCGCTGAGTAACGGTACGTTGACCGCCACCGGGCGACCTGCGAAGCCCAGCGATGGGGCGTCGATAATCTCCGCGCGAATCAGCGCGCCATCTTCACCCGATAATCCGAGCGCGGGCACCCCGACCGCGATGAGGCCATTCACCAGCCGCTTGTTCACGATGCCGGACAGTACCATTCGCAGCAGGTCGAGATCGCCCTCCGACGTGACGCGGCGGCCGCCTACGAATGCAGCTTCACGCCCCAGAGCCCGCTGCATTGCCGTAACCTCATCGCCACCGCCATGCACAACGCACAGCTCGCCCGGTGAAACCGACCAGGCAGCGCGAATCGCGGTGGCGAGCGACGGATCGGATTGCGCTCGCCCGCCGATCTTGACGACACGCATTACGCGGGAAGCCCCGACCGCTCGTCCACGCCGAGGAGAACGTTTGCATTTTGCAGCGCCTGGCCCGCTGCTCCCTTCACGAGATTGTCGATGGCTGATATGACGATCAGAGTCGGCTGCTTCATGTTCGCGGCCTTCGACACATTGATCCTTACCACGTTTCTCCGCACCACGTCGCGAAGCGAGGGTGGCTCGGCGGCGATCTCGATGAATGGCTCTCCACCATACATATCGTTCCAGAGATCGAGCGGATTGTCGACGTATTCCTTAACAGGCACCGTTATCGTCGCCAAAATCCCACGCGCCACCGGCAACAGATGTGGGGTGAACAGGATGTCGACATCCGATCCGTTGAGTTCCCGCGCCACGGCCTGCATCTCGGCGATGTGCCTGTGCACATTCCCGACCGCATATGCCCGGAAATCTTCCGCCACCTCGGCGAACAACAGGTCGGGACGGGCGGTGTACCCAGCCCCGGTCACGCCGCTCGCAGCCGAAACGTTTACCGTGGCGCCGGGCACCATCCACTGCGCCTTGAGCAGCGGCGCGATCGCGAGCAGGATCGCCGTGGGGTAGCAGCCGGGATTGGCGACGATCTCGGCGCCAGGGATTCTGGACCGCATCAACTCGGTGAGCCCGTACGGTGCCTTCGTTTCGCTCGCGACACCGGCTCCGGGCCTGAAATCCGAGGACAGATCCACCACCCGCGCGCCAGTCGCGCGCGCCGTCCCCACCCACTTCGCGGACGCACCATGAGGCAATGCAGTGAATACGAGCTCGGCCCGGCTAAGAGGGGCGTCTTCCGTGGCGACGTAGGTGACCTCTGTGCCGCCGATCCGCGCCCGTTGCCCGCGCTGCTCGTTGGCAGAAGCGAACGCCAGCTCGAGGTCCGGGTGCCGCGCGATCAAACCGCACAGCTCCCGGCCCGCGTAGCCGCTCGCGCCCAGCACCCCTACCGGAATTTTATGCATAAATAATGCATAACATTACACTGCCTTCCCGTCAATGATCCGCGGGTACCGCTCGCGCATCCCTGCTGCTGGTGCTAGAATCCGCTCGTGGCCAACAAGCGCGAACGACACGACACGATTCTCGAGATCGTCGGCTCACGGATCGTGAGCAGCCAGGAAGATCTTCGGAAGCTGCTTCTCCAGCGCGGATGGGACGTGACCCAGGCTACGCTGTCCCGGGATCTCCGCGAGCTCAGGTTGGCCAGAGTTCCCACCCCTGAAGGCGCACGCTACGCGATCACCGACGGTAGCATAGAGGAGAGCCGGGCGGCACTGGACACCCTGTTGCCCCAGCTCTTCCTGCGCGTCGACGGCGTTAGCGAGATGCTCGTCCTTCGGACTGTTCCCGGTGGTGCTCAGCCCATTGCCGCCGCGCTCGATGGCGAGGCCTGGTCGGACATCCTCGGCACAGTTGGAGGCGACGACACAATTCTCATAATCTGCCGGTCTGTCGCTGCCCGGGAGCGCGTCATGAGGCGGCTCCGCTCCATGGCCGGCGAGCCCTGACGAGGTATTGACGGACCCCCTCAGACCGATTAAATATTCAGTCATTCTGAATACTTATTGAGGCGCCCGTGATTCGCACAATCGCCCTCGCCTACTCCGGCGGGCTTGATACATCGATAATTGTCCCCTGGCTGAAGGAACGTTACGGGGCCCGTGTCATCTGCATTGCCGCCGACATTGGCCAGGGCAACGAGCTCGAGGGCGTCCGCGCGAAAGCAATCGCATCGGGTGCCGACGAGTGCTATGTCGAGGATCTCCGTCAGGAATTCGTCGAGCAATACGTGTGGCCCACCCTCCGCGCCGGCGCCATCTATGGTCGGAAGTATCTGCTCGGCACCTCGATGGGGCGTCCCCTCATTGCCAGACGGCAGGTGGAGGTTGCGCGGAAAGTGGGCGCGGATGCGCTGGCCCACGGCTGCACCGGAAAGGGCAACGATCAGGTTCGTTTCGAGCTCACCTACGCCGCTTTCGCGCCCGATCTCCCCGTCATTGCCCCATGGCGGGAGTGGGATATTCGCAGCCGCGAGGACGCCATCGCCTATGCGGAAGCGCACAATGTGCCCGTCACCGCGACCCGCGATAAGATCTATTCCCGCGACCGCAACATCTGGCATATCTCCCACGAGGGTGGCGTTCTCGAGAAACCGTCCGCAGCGCCGCCGGACGATCTGTTCATGCTCACCACTTCGCCCGAGAACGCACCCGACCAGCCGGAGGAAGTCACTATTGGCTTCGTGAACGGAACGCCCGCGTCCGTGAATGGCGCCGAGCTCGACGCAGTGGATTTGCTCACCACCCTCAACAGGATCGGCGGCAGACATGGAGTCGGACGCATCGACCTCGTCGAAGACCGGCTCGTCGGCATGAAGTCGCGAGGCATTTACGAGACTCCCGGTGGTACCCTGCTCTACTCCGCCCACAGTGAGCTCGAACAGCTCGTGCTGGATCGGCGCACCCTTGCCGCCAAGGATCTCATCGCACCGCGGTACGCCGATCTCGTCTATGAGGGCCGGTGGTGGACCACCGAGCGTGACGCCTACGATGCATTCGTGAACATCACCCAGGAGCGCGTTACCGGTTCCGTCACCCTCCGGCTCTACAAGGGTACCGCTTCGGTCATTGGACGCGAGAGCGAGTTTGCTCTTTACGACGAACGGTTCGTCACTTTTGGCGAAGACGATGTCTACGAGCAGAGCGATGCTGCAGGATTCATTCGCTTGTTCGGTTTGTCGGCACGCGTCCGCGCCATTCGCGACCAGGAGCTCGCGGCGCGCGAAGCGGAAACCAAAGCTGCCAAGCCTGCAAGTCTCGCGATAGCTTGACGGGCGGGGAGGCAACAATGTCGGATCATACATCCCACAAGCTTTGGGGTGGTCGGTTTTCGACGCCCACTGCCGCTGCTCTCGAGGCCCTCAACCGGTCAATTGATACAGACTTCCGGCTTTGGCCATTCGATATCAGGCTGTCGCGTGCCTGGGCGGTCGCACTTTGGGGGGCCGGCGTTCTTACTCTCGAGGAGAGCAAGTCCCTCGAGCAGGGACTCAATGCCGTCGGCGATAAGCTCGCCAACGGTGAGCGACCAATCTCTTCCGACGAGGACGTTCACACTCTGATCGACCGCCTCCTTCACGAGGAGGTTGGAGACGTCGCCTCGAAGCTCCACACCGGCCGGAGCCGCAATGACCAGGTTGCAACCGCGACGCGGCTTTGGTCCATCGACGCCTGCGCAAGGTTGGACGGCGCAGTCCGGCTGCTGCAACAGGTAATGTTCGACCACGCCAACACGCTGCAGGACGCGCTGATGCCGTCGTACACCCATATGCAGCGCGCTCAACCGGTGTCGGTCGCACATTGGATGCTGTCCCATTTCTGGCCCCTCGAGCGCGATCGCAGTCGCATCGCAACCGCGTCCCGCGCCGCGGCAGTGCTCCCACTGGGCTCCGGTGCAATTGCCGGCTGCGCTTTTCCCATCTCGCGAGTACTCCTTCAGGGCAGCCTCGGCTTTACCTCAATCTCGCAAAACAGCATCGATGCCGTCGGCGATCGGGACTTCGTCGCCGAACTTGCCTTCGCAGTAGCGATGATGGCAACGCACCTGTCTCGGCTCGCCGAAGACCTGATCATTTATGGATCGAGTGAGTTCGGCTTCGTTCAGTTCGGAGACGCTTTCACGACCGGATCGAGCATGATGCCACAAAAACGCAATCCGGATGCGCTCGAGCTGGCACGAGGATCGGGCGCGCGCGCCATTGGTGATCTCACCACTCTGCTAGCGACCTTGAAGGGTCTGCCTAGCGGCTACAACAAGGATCTGCAGGACGACAAACGAGTACTGTTCGATGCCGTCGACACCATGCTCCTTGTGTTACCCGCAGTTGCAGGTGCGCTCGCCGAGACGCGCTTCGATGTGCGTCGTATGAGAGCTGCGCTATCCAGCACGATGATGGCCACCGATCTCGCGGATTATCTGGTAGAGAAAGGCGCCAGTTTTCGCGAGGCCCACGCAAGCATCGGCTCGCTGATCAGAGAGAGCGAGCGCGAAGGATGCGATCTTGGCGCCCTGCCCCTCTCTTCGTTCAAGGCGGCGCACCCACTCTTCTCGGACGATGCTCTCGATTGGTTGGAGCCGTCACGCTCCGTGGAGCGACGCGAAGTTCCGGGCGGAACCGGTCCATCTGCGGTGGCCGCGCAGCTGCGATCCGCGCGGGAAGCGTTGCGGCCAATTACCGACACGCCGCGCGGCAACGAACTTATTCTGCGCGCCGTCTAAAAGAGTAATCCCAGCGTTATCGGCACGAACTGATAGACTCCGCCTTTGGCGGTGCTCCGCGACACGCTGTGATAGCGGGCTTCAATGAACATCGCGAACGGCCCAGTACCGAAAGTCGTGCCGAATCCGCCATTGAATCCGAGATTGTTTTGCGACTTCGCGCCGTTCACGTCCGGCTTTGAGTTGTACAAGCCCGCGCCGGCGATGAGATAAGCTTTTGCGCTCGTCCCGGGAAAGGCGAACACCAGATTTGCAAGCGCACTCGCTATCCGCAGATCGGCGCTGGTTGCGGTGCCGCCGCCCTGGAGCGGAACGACCACGTTGGTTTTGAGGATGTTGTTATACATGGCATCGAAACGGATGCCGACCGGGAGGTCGGCAGCGCCGATGGCAACAACGACGATGCCGTTATAACCAGTCTTCTGGGTGTCACCGAGTTTTGCGACCGGAATCGCCGCGCCACCACCAAACCCCAACGCGTAGGCCTTCTGGCCAGAAGCGATTGATGGAGTCGCGATAAGAAGAAGAGAAACGAGAGAGAACAGGAATCGGCGCATGGTATCCCGGGAAAATAGAGCCTTCCGTCCGGCGCAATATAGTTGAAGCCAGCAAAGGTTCTAGCGAAGTCCCTCCACTTGGTATTATCCTATATTAATAGGATAATTAAATGCCAAGAGCATATACCATTGCTACAGCAGCACTTGCGCTCGGCGTACCCGCCAAGTGGCTCGACAATACCCTTTCCCATTTTCGAATCGAAGGGGTTGAGCAGGAACGACAGGGAGTCGCACGCAGATTGAGCCTTCACGCCTTGCTTGTCCTGGCAGTATCAGCCCTTCTTACCCGCGAGCTCGGGATTCCCGTCGCTCGCGCGCTGGAGCTTGCAAAGAATATCATAGCCGGCAACGGGGAGCTGGTGTTTGGGGATCGTCTTCGCCTATCGACCGAGCTGGCCACGGTGCGCGTGGACTTGCTTCGCAGTCTAGAGCACGCCGTCGAAGTTGCACCTTTGCCACGCCGAGGTCGGCCACCGAAAAACACAACGGGGCGCCCCGAGTGAGGCGCCCCGCCAGATTGTGCCAGTGAAGCCAGACTCAATCAGGAAGTCTTGGTCACGTTCTCCGCAGCCGGACCTTTCTGACCTTCGACAATGTCGAATTCCACCGCGTCGCCCTCGGCAAGGGACTTGAATCCCGAGCCAGAAATCGCGCTGTAGTGAACGAAGCAATCCTTCTGCCCGTTGTCAGGGGTGATGAAACCAAAGCCCTTCGCGTCGTTGAACCACTTCACTTTGCCGGTCGTACGCATTCCCTACTCCTGGAAAATTTGTGTCTTGGGGAGCGGAACACGCCCGACCCTCGACAATCTGATTAGCGGGTCTCACTCACCCCGCCGTTGGATTTGAGCCTTGGGAAGGACTTTCCCCATACCCTTGGCCCGACGTGGCAGAAAAAATAGCAAGGACCGGTTGAGCCGACAATAGACAGATTCAACAGCGAGATTCAAGGTCCCGTTCTATGCACCGAGGTGACGAAGTATTCAGTCTCACCGAAGCACGATGTAGGAACCCCACGATGTTGCTCATACGTCAGCGACACTTGTTTCCCTGCATTTTGTTCGATCACCTGCGCGATCGAGTCGTTGCGTACCGTGAACGCAAAGATCTGAGGCATCGTCCCCGGCAGATTTGCCATCGCCAGCTCCCCCTCCCAGGTCTTACAGAGCCAGCCTTTCTTGGAAATCTTCTGAATGTATCCCGCCCGGTCGCCCACTGCGTACGTGTAGCCAAGAGCCACCCACGTCCACAGAGCAAAGACAACCGCCGGGATGACAATGATGAGGATCGGTATGATCACCAGGGCGCGTCGTTTCTTCCTGACGGGCGCGGGTGCTGGCGCCGGAGCGGCCGGCGGTTCCGTGGTCTCGGGTGTATCAGTCATTCTGAGCTCTCAGAAAATTGACGGAAGGGAAGTCAGGCCGGGTTTTCCTGCACCGTCCAGGGCAGGGAATTAGCTTACCAGTTCACCACACGCAAGCGCCGTTGTCCACTACTACGCGAAGGAAAACTCCCACCACTTTTGTCGGCGGTGTCCCCGTCGGATCCGCGCATCCGATTGTCGTACAGTCGATGACGAATACGGACACCGCCGACGCGATGTCCACGGCACTCCAGGTCGCGGAGCTGGCAAGGGCAGGGAGCCGGCTCGTCCGTGTCACGGTGAACAACGACGATGCGGCGCGGGCCGTGCCCGAGATTGCGAGTCGACTCGCTGACATGGACGTTTCTGTCCCAATCATCGGCGACTTTCACTACAACGGTCATCTGCTGCTCGCGAAATACCCGGCGGCGGCACGCACTCTGGCGAAGTACCGCATCAATCCCGGTAACGTCGGAGGCAAGCGCCGCGACGAGAATTTCCGCACGATCATCCAGATCGCCCTCGACAATTCCAAACCAGTCAGGATCGGAGTGAATTGGGGCTCCCTCGATCAGGATCTCTTGACGGAGTTGATGGACACCAACGCGCACAGCCCGGAGCCACAGACGGCGAAGGAAGTGTACGTCGAAGCGATGTTGCAAAGTGCTCTACGCTCCGCCGCAATTGCCGAGGAGATGGGACTCGGCCACGATCGCATCATCATTTCAGCCAAGGTCTCGGGAGTCCAGGACCTGCTCGATGTCTATCGCCAGCTCGCCCAGCGGTGCGATTATCCGCTCCATCTCGGACTGACGGAAGCCGGACTTGGGTCCAAAGGCATCATCGCCAGTACCGCCGCTCTTTCGATTTTGCTCTCCGAGGGAATCGGCGACACCATCAGAGTGTCTCTCACCCCTCGCCCCGGTGGTGATAGAACCGAAGAAGTGCGCGTCGCGCAGCAAATTCTGCAGTCGCTGGAGCTACAGAGCTTCAACCCTCAGGTGACTGCATGCCCAGGCTGTGGTCGGACGACCTCGACTTTCTTTCAGCACATGGCCGAAGACATCCAGACATATCTGCGCGAGCAGATGCCGGTGTGGCGCGGCCGTTATCCCGGCGTCGTCGAGATGAAAGTGGCCGTAATGGGCTGCGTTGTGAACGGCCCCGGCGAATCGAAGCACGCAAACATTGGCATTTCGCTGCCGGGCACCTTCGAGGAGCCGAAGGCGCCCGTCTACGTCGACGGCAAATTGTTCGTCACCCTCAAGGGCGACAACATTGTCCCCGAATTCCTGAAGATTCTCGACGACTACGTCGAAAGAAACTACGGAGCGCCGGTTCCGCTCACTGCCCGTTAAGCGCTAGTGGGCCAGCTCGAGGAGCTCCGTCGAAACCTGGTCGAGCTCGGCCATGATCGGCGCATCGAATCCGACCTCCCGTAGTCTGTCGAAAACCTGACGGTACCACCCCGCCGTTGCCGCTTTTCCGACGTTGAAGCGGTTCCAGACAGTTTCCGGATCGACGGTGCGTCGCAGATCCGAAACTATCGACGCGGCATTGTGAACTTTGTCGGCCGCGCAGACCCAGCGTGCGTTTTCCCCCGCCTCCGAGAGGCGCTGGAGATAGTCTGACTTCCGCTCTTCGCTCGACAGCTCGATTCCATCGTCGTCCAGGCGTCTGTAGGTAACTGCAAGAACGGTTTCCAGAACCTTTGCGCCGAACTTGTCGCCGATGCGCTGCTCGAGCATGTCACGCGTGTACCCATCACGCACGCAATCTTCGATTACGTCGTGGAGTATACCCGCGACTACGGTATCGTTGTCGCGGCCATAGCGCGTCAGTATCACAGCGACATTCGCGGGGTGCGTAAGGTAGGGAAGCTTCGTTCCTTTGCGCACTTGTCGGTCATGGTGCTTCGCCGCGAATGCGAACGCGTGATTGATGACGTCCGAGTAACCCGTGACTGTCATTTCTAGTTGTTTGCGAACCAGGATACGATGCGCTCGAGACCAAGTTGATCATCTGTGTCGAAAGCGTCGAGCCGCTCGGAATCTATGTCCAGCACGCCGACCAATTCACCCCGACGGTTGAGGACCGGTACCACGATCTCCGATCGTGCCCGTGCGTCACAGGTGATGTGGCCCGCAAACTCATTCACATCTGGCACGATGATGGTCCGTTGCTTCGCTGCCGCCGCTCCGCATACGCCCTGTCCAAATGCTATCTCGAGGCATCCGAGACTTCCCTGATAGGGGCCGACCCGCAGCAGCTGTCCGGGGACTACGGTGCGGTAAAAACCGGTCCACAGATGACCGAATGCATGGTGCAAGAGCGCTGCGACCGTGGCCATCGCCGTAATATCGTCGCCAATTCCTTCGAGGATTGCGTCGGTGTGTCCCTTGAGCTCCTCGTATGCGCGGGGCTTCGGCACACCCCTGAGATCGGGAATTGTCTCTGCCATTTCAGGCTAGCGCGCAGCCGCCAGTTCGGGCTGAAACGCGCCCGACTGCCGGGTCGCGCCCAGCATTTCCTCGCGCGTTTCCAGCTGCGGCATTTCGGCATCCCAGAGCACGAGACCGTGGACACGCATGTCGGCTCCGCGCAAGCCGTCGACGGCACTCTTGAGCCCGCTCACCGTCGCGTGCGCAATTCGCGCACAGAGAATTACATCCGGCGCCGGGATGATGCTGCTGGCGCTCCGCTGGACGTAACTGGTCGGCGCCGCGATGATGATGAAATCGTACCGGCGTTGCATCCGGGCTAGCTCCTTCCGGACTTCTTCGACGACGTCAGCATCGGGCATTCCCGCGCGGCGCGTTCCGCTCGGCAGCACATCCAACGGTCGATCACGCCCGATCGTCGTCGGAACGATCGCTTCGGGCCAGGTCGCACCACCCGTAATGATGCCCGACAAGCCCGGATCCGGGCGGATTCTCAGAACGCTGGCGACGCTGCAGGTCGTCGGATCTACATCGACCAACAAAGTGCTTCTCGCTTCATATGCCGCCGATGCGGCAAGGTTGGCAGCGACGGTTGCAACGATGCCTGGGTCGTCGCCCGTAATCGTGACAATCGGCACGCTGGCCTCGACCGATGCGATGTGCAGGTAAAGGGTGCGGTAGCTCTCCGACACGACATCTATGAGGGGCGGGGCTTCAACGTCGGCTTGCCTGCGACTTCGCTCGACCACAACCTCTGGCGGCTTGATTACGGTGAGAACTCTGGCACCCGTTATTTGTTCGGCCTCGCGCGGATCGGCGATGTGTGGCCTCTTCAGCTCTGTGCCGAACGATGCAGCAAAGCCCACGGCCAGAGCGAGAACCGCAGCAGCAGCAAGCATCGCCCACGGCGGAGCACCGACATTCGCCAGCTCGCGCGCGTGCGCAGTCTCCTGATCGATCCGGGCATTTTTCTGATTGATCTGATCGAGCTGACGGCTGGCCGCTGTGACCTTCTGCTGCGCAACTGAGCGTTGCGCGAGCAGCTTGGTCGTGTCGACCGTGATGACGGGCTTGACCACCGGCGCCGGCGTGGGACGGATCAGAGCGAGCTTGCCGCGCACCTCGCCTCTTTTGGCATCGGCAATCCCCTGAATCTGACGGCCAATGGCAGTTGCCCTCGATGTCAGCGACAAGTACACCGGATCTACTCCACCGACGGCGCCGAACGCGTTCCGTTCCCGCTCGATATCTGCCAACGAATCGAGTAAAGCTCGCACCCGCGGATCTGCCGCGACACTTGGGGACGCCGCGAGCGCTCGGTACGAGGTGGGCAGGGGAGCGTTTTCAGCGCGGTCGATAAGCCGATTCAGAGTTGCCAGCTCGGCGCTGAGTGAATCACGCTGCGCGCGTACCGCCGGCGGGAAAGTATCGATGACCGTGACCGGCACAGGCATCAGGGCGCGGCGCGTGGCATCGAGAACTGAATCGACCGATCTCAGCTCGGCCAGTGAACGATCCCGGGCGGCAACAATAGGTGTGGAATCGCCACGCGTTTCGATTCGGGCTGCGACCTCCTGGGCTTTTCTGGATGCGTTTCGTGGGACGAGGACGAACGCAATCAGGGCGCCGATGAAGACCACTCCTCCAACTATCCCGAAAACCACAACCCGACGGAGGGCATTCCTCGCACGCGCAGCCATCCAGAGGTAGGCAGAGCCGCCGCTCATCCGGGCGATGCTATGGACGTTCATCGGGTCAAAGATTCACAGAGTATGGGGCAGGCGCGAGGGGGCGGACGATCGGGAATGTCTCCAACCGGACAGTTTCGCGGGGACAAGCCTTCCCACGCCCTCCAATCTAAGTGCTGCCCGGCATTTGGCAGGACGGAAAAAGCCCCATTGACGCAAAAAGAGGGCGGAGCCGCGGCTCCGCCCTCTTCGCCTGATTCGCGGCCTACTGGACGGTGATCGTGCCCTTCATGCCGAGCGCAAGGTGCGGAGTGCAGTGGAACGGATACTGGCCCGGTTTGATGTTGGCGAACGAGATAGTCACGGACTCGCCGGGGTTCATCTTCATGTTGCTGGACAGCTCGCCCATCTTGTCGGTACCCATGTTTGCATCGAGCTGGCCTTTGACATCGGCCGGAATCGTCGCGGGATCGAACGCCACGTTGTGGGGTCCGCCGCTCACCACTACGAACTTGATGCCGTCGCCCTGCTTGACGGTGATATTCGCGGGCTCGAACCGATAGCCCTTGGCGTCACCGACCATGTTGACCGTCTTGGTCGTTCCGGTGATCGGCGCCATCGTGCCCGTTGCACCTGCGCTGGTGCTGGGGGTCGTCGCTGTCGCGCCACCAGTAGTTGTCGTCGTCGTCGCGCTTGTATCGACGGCAACATGCGTCGTATCACCAGGCTTGTTTTCGCCGCCGGCGCAAGCACTGAGTACCATAAATCCAACTGCAACCGCCAATCCTTGGAACTGCATCGTTTGAGGCCTCCAGAGCCGTACAGTAGTGCACTTACAGGAATGCAACTTTCCCTCCGAGATTGTGAATTTATTCACAAGCTCGCTCACATGCAATCAATGCGGCACTTTGGTCTGTCATGATCCGTGCCCCAATGCTGCGCGACATCCGATGATCGCAATTCCCGCGCTCGACCTTCGTGGTGGAGCGTGCGTTCAGCTTGCGGGAGGTTCGTACGATCAGGAGGTGATTCGCATCCCGGATCCCATCGGTGTTGCGATCGCGTGGCGACAGTACGGATTCCGGCATCTCCACGTCGTCGACCTCGACGCAGTCGCGGGACGCGGAGACAATGCCACTGAGGTGCAAAACATCCTCGGGGCCACCGACGTCGAGATCCAGGTCGGCGGCGGGGTGCGCACCAGCGCTGCCATCCAGCAGCTTCTCGATGACGGTTCCCAGCGAGTGGTGATCGGCACGCGCGCACTCGAGGATCCCGACTGGCTCGCCGATATGGCGACGCTGTTTCCCGGATCAATCGTCGTCGCAGCCGATGTGCGAGGGCGCAAGGTTCTGTCACACGGCTGGACCCGCACCCATCCCAAGCTTGTTCTCGACGTTATCGAAGAGCTCAACGGCCTACCGCTGGCAGGCATCCTCGTCACAGCGGTTCACTGTGAAGAGGCCATGAACGGAACCGATCTTCCGTTAATGGAGGACGTGGCGGAAACCGCCGAATTTCCCGTGTTCGCGTCCGGCGGACTCGGAAGCATCGTCGACCTGCGGGCCCTTGCCGACCGCGGCGTCGCCGCCGCCGTTATCGGCATGGCTCTTTACAGTGGCGCGATGGATCCGTGGGCCGTCGCTGACGAGTTCGCGGAGTAGCGCATTTTCAGCGCACAATCGCTAGAACAGAGCGATGGTTCGCGGATTCAACTTCGATGGGTCTCCGACGTACGCGAACCGGATGCCTTTCATGTACCGTCGCGCAACTCGCTGAACCGCCTCCGGTGTAACGCTCTTCAGCTCGGAAACGAAACGATCGGCTTCGCGATAATCGCCCTCATAAAGCTGCGACCGCGCGAGGAAATCGGCCTGCGCGGCGTTCGTCTCGTTGTCGAGGAAGTATTCGGTGATGAATTGTTCCTCGAGTTGCCGGAGACCGATCGGATCGAGTAGTCCCTGCTGCAAATCGACGATCGCCGCCCGCATCAGCTTCAGCGTCGTATCCGGCGCAACCGTTGAGACGTAAAGGCCGCCGGCGGTCGCCGCGCGATCCATGAACGGTGCATGCACGTCATAAGTGAGATTTTGCCGGGTACGGATTTCGGCGAACATGCGGCCTGTAAGAACCGAAGTTGCGACGCGCAGCGCCTGGTAGTCGGCGCCACTCGCCAGGGGACCGCTGTAATAACCAAGGATGTAGTTCGTTGGCAGCTGACGCCGTTCAACTACGACGGCAGTCCCGAGCTCGGGAATGCGAGGCGGCTCGGTCCATTTGTACGAGCCGCGCGGAAGCTGGCCAATGGTCTGCGCGACCAGCCGCTCAATGTGTGCGCGATCGATATTTCCCACCACCACCAGCAGCATGCGCGACGTCACGAACTGAGATTGCTGGTAGTCGCGAAGCGCTGCCGAATCGATGGCCTGAATCGACTGTTCGTTGCCTACCACGGATACCGAGTACGGATGTCCGACGAAGGTGATACTGTCGGCGAGGTAATCGGCGAGGGCGTCGGGGTCATCCCGACGCTGTCTGATACCCGACAGGTACTGCGCTTTCACGAGGTTGACGTCGGTCTTGTTGAGCGTCGGGTGCATGACGCGATCGGCAAAGATCGACCAGGTGGAATCGAACACTTCGGCGCTCGAGCGAATTCCGAACATCGTCCAGTCCGCGCTTGGCGCGACGACGATCTCGCTGCCCAGGCGCGACATCGCGCGCCTGATCAGGTTTCGCGGATACTTGGCCGTGCCCCGCTCGGAAACGTCGAGCAGAATCGGCTCGATGCCGGCGGTCGCATCCGTGACCTGACGCGCACCACCCAGCAGATACAAGTTCGCGGCAACGACGTTGTTCGCGTTGTTCTGGCGCAGGATGACGTGCACGCCTGACACATCGAAGCTCGTCGTAGCAGACGCGAGTGCCAATGCAACCGATAGGAGCATCGAAGAGACCATTAGCGTGTCCCCGCCATTACGAGATCGTCGGGGGCAAGCTTCAGCGACTGACGCGCATCGGGCGCGATCAGAACTCCCGCGATGTACGGCTTGCCGAGGATGTAACGGCGCGCGTAGGCGCGCAGGTCATCGATCGTCTGTTGTGCCATGTAGTCCACATATCCCATGTAATACTCGAGGCTGGCGACGCTCCACCAGAAGCCGAGCGTGTGTGCAAATCCGGAAGCACGCTCTCTATCGAAAGCTGAAGTGACCGCGCGATGCGCCTTCACCGCTTCCAGTTCGTCGGCACTGAAATATCCTGGCGAGTCGAACTTGGCGATCTCGCCGTACAACGCCGCGAGTGCCTCCTTCAGCTGTTCGGGTGAAGTCTGGCCGCTGATCGTGATCGGACCGGTGTGATTCAGCGTGTAGTAGTTGACACCGACCGCCTGCCACAATCCGCTGTCGACGAGGCGTTGCTGGAATTGCGACTGCGGATCGTTGAGCACGTCGGAGAATACATCCGCGGCGTAGGTCGATTTGGGATCCTGGCCGACACTCGGACCCTGCCACTGCACCTGGACCGTCACAGCACCCACCGGCGCCTCGACGATCACGCCTTCGCTCTTCTGGAGCGCCGGAATCGGTGGGATCGGATCGGTGACAAAAGGATCTGGGCCGCGCTTCCATTGTCCGAGCTCCCGCTCGGCGATCGCAAAGACGCTCGCCGGAGTGACATCACCCGCTACGATCAGAACGGAATTGTTGGGGATGTAATACTTCTGCTGGATCGCTCGCATTTTTTCGGGAGTCGTCGTCGAGACGATCTCCCGATTCCCGATCGTATTCTTCCGGCTGTAGTTGCCCGGATAAAGCTTGATATCGATCTGCCGCTGGAGCGCAAAGAACGGGCTTGATTCGTTCCGGTCGTATTCTCCGATCACGACCTGCCTCTCGCGTTCCAGCTCATCGCGCCGAAAGAGGGGTGCCTGAATTGCCGCCGAAACGAGCCCGATCGCGTCCTCGAGCTTTTCGGTGGGAACGGTCATGTAGTAATTGACACGCTCTTCCTGGGTGCTCGCGTTGAACACCGCTCCGAGTTCCGAGGCTCGATCCCAGAACTCGTTCGGCTCGGGATATTTCGCGTCGGCGCGAAAGAACATGTGCTCGTACATGTGCGCGAGGCCTTCGTATTCCGGCGTCTGCGTAAATGATCCGTTCTTGACGTCGATCTCGACCGTCGCCAGGGGGACGCCGTGGTTCTCGACGACGATGACCTCAAGGCCGTTGGGCAGAACCTTGCGCTGGATGATCTTCTCGAGCTCCGCCCGCTGGCCCCACGCGTGCACGGGAGCAAGGAACACGAAAGCGAGCGCAAGAGTGGCGCAGCAACGCAGGAAACCTTTTCTTTCGGACATGTCAGATTCAGTGAAAGCCCGCTCGGACTATTACGGGCAATTGGCAACTCGTGTAGACGCCAAGAGGCTCAAGCGCAATGAGCCTCTTGCTCAATACACCACATTCAGGATCGGTGGTCCAGCCGATCTCTTCTACGATGCAACATCGGCCGACGATCTGGCAGGGGCGGTGAGTGCAGCCCGCGAGCTCGGTATCGAGTATTTCGTGCTCGGCCTCGGCGCCAACATTCTCATCGGCGACAAGGGCTTCCGCGGCCTGGTGATTCACAACGTTTCCAGTCACCTGAAGTTTCTCGATCAGGGCAGGCTTTGGGTTGAGTCTGGAGCCGTAATGGCGAGGCTTATCCCACAGGCGGTCGAGCGAGGACTGTCAGGTCTCGAGCACTACGTCGGAATCCCGAGCACCGTCGGCGGCGCCGTCTGGCAAAACCTGCATTTTCTGTCGCCCGCGCCAGCGCGGGAGCGCACGATGTTCATCGCCGAGGTGTTCGACACGGCGGAGCTGCTCACTCATGATGGACAGCGGAAGGTCGTCGATCGCGACTACATGAAGTTCGGTTATGACACCAGCACTCTCCACAAGCAGCGCGACATCGCGTTAGCGGTAACCTTTCAGCTCGAGCCGGGTGATACGGCGGTCATGCACCGCATCATGCAGGAGAATCTCAGCTGGCGGGGCGGTAAGCATCCCTGGCTCGAGTATCACCCGAGTGCCGGCTCGATCTTCAAGAAAATCGAGGGCGTCGGCGCGGGCAGACTCATCGATCAGGTCGGCCTCAAGGGCTTTCGTCACGGTGACGCCCAGATTTCACACATTCACGCCAACATTATGGTCAATCTGGGAAAAGCCACCGCCAAGGATGTCCGCGAGCTGATCGCGATCGCCCAGACCAAAGTCAGAGAGCAGTTCGGGCAGAATCTCGAGACCGAGATCGGTTTCATAGGAGAATTCTGACGTCAGGTCGCTGACAGTTGCTCCGCGCGCTCCGTCACTGAAGTCCAGCGCTCGATCGCCAGATCCAGCGCGCGTCGCGCATCATCGAGCTGCTTTCCGATAGCCAGCGCCTTCTCAGTTCCCTCGCGAGTCGTGTACAGCTCAGGATCTTCGAGAATCGAGCTGAGCTCGACTACCTGAGACTCCAGGCGCGCAACTTCCTTCTCGGATTCTTCGACCCTTTGACGAAGATCTCGCAGCTCTTTCTGAGTATCGACGGCGGCAACCTCGCGACGTCTGGTTGATTTCCGCTCTCTGACCCGCCGGAGCGATTCCCGCTCCGCGGCTGCAACCGAAGCTGCGTGTTCGCGCTCCCGACTTTGCTCCTCCCACTCCTCGAACGATCCTGGAAAGTCGGTGACGTGCCGCTCGTGGAGCACCCAAACGCGGGTCGTCAACGCCTCGAGCAGCGCCCGGTCGTGGCTCACCAGAAGGATTGTCCCTTCGTAGTTGCTCAGCGCTTCTTCGAGCGCCTCTACTGACTCGATGTCGAGGTGGTTGGTTGGTTCGTCCAGCAGCAGGAAATTCGCCCGGCCGAGAACGAGCATCGCCAGCGCCACACGGGCGCGTTCTCCGCCCGAGAGGTTTTCAGCGCGACGCTGAGCCTCGTCACCGGAAAATCCGAACTTCGCAAGATGCGCCTGCACCTGCCGCCGCTCCCAACCCGGACGCAGATCGCTGATGACATCGTAGAGCGTGCGGTCGAGCGGCACCTGTGCCATGTCCTGCCGGTAGTATGCGGCTTGCACTGACCCGCCGAGTCTGAGCTCTCCGTTCGCGACGGGTATCTCGCCGACGAGCGCACGGAGGAAAGTGGATTTGCCGCTCCCATTCGGCCCGAACAGGCCGATGGTGTCACCCCTCCGGATGGTTGCAGTGAAATCGGAGATCAGCGTACGCTGCGCGATCTCCAGGGTCACATGACTCGCGATCGCCACCTGGTCGCCGCCGCGCTCGGACATCTGAAGGCGCAGCGCCATCGCGCTGGCATCCTCGGCGATCGGCCCGCTCAGACGCGGCAGCCTTCCCAGTCGCTTTCGTCGACCCTTAGCCTGCTTCGAGTTCTGCCCGGCGATGTTACGCCGGATATAGTCCTCTTCGCCGGCAATGGTCTTTCGCTGCTTGTCATAGGCGCGTTGCTGACTCAGCCTTCTTTCCTCACGCTGAATGAGGAACGACTCATAAGTACCTGCATACACCGTTGCCGTAGCCCCCTCGAGATGCAGCACGTGATCGACAACGTTGGCGAGAAACGCGCGATCGTGACTGATGAGAAGAATCGTCTTGTCAGTCGCGCGCAGATACTCTTCCAGCCATCGAATGGTCTCGAGATCCAGATGGTTCGTTGGCTCGTCGAGGAGCAGCACATCGGCGGCGCTCACCAGTTGTCGCGCGAGGCCCAGCCTTCCACGCTCGCCGCCGCTTAGCTGGTCCAGTGAGCGTGTCCGGGCCGCTTCGGCATCGAATCCGAGTCCCTGCAGAACCGCATCGACACGTGGAGCAAACGTATATCCGCCCTTGCGGTCGAAGCGCTCGAGGTCGCGATCGTATTTCGCCAGCATCTGGGGGGTCGCCGATTCGCCCGCTTCGGAAAGAAGCTGAGCCTGATCAGCCAGCGAGCGCTCGAGCGCGAGCAGCTCCGAGAACTCGCCTGCGCCCGCTTCCCACACGGTGGTGGCGTTGCCGAAATCGCGGTGCTGCTCCAACAGCGTAATGCTCAGCCCCGGTTGACGGGTTACTGTCCCTTCGCTGGGCTCGAGTGCGCCCGTGATCAGGCGGAAGAGAGTCGTCTTACCGGTGCCGTTTCGCCCGAGAATCCCCCAACGGTCGCCCTTCCCGACGGTAAAAGTGATTCCGGAGAAGATTCTCGACGCACCGAATTCCACACCGGCGTTCGATACCGAGATTTGAGTCAAGAACGCAGTACACTCGAGCAGGCGGCAAGGCAGCGACCGATCGTTTCGAGGTTGTGATCACCCATGTGTCCGATGCGGAAGGTCGTGCTCTTCATTTTGCCGTAGCCGTTCCCGACGATTATGCCCTTCTTCGCGACCGCGCCCGTGAAAGCTTCGGCGCCAAGGTCGGCGGGCAGCCGGATCGTCGACACGGTTGGTGACTGTGAGCCGAGCGGCGCGATGTTGACGAGCTTCTTGCCTGTTTCGTCGCTGATCTGGGCGATCCATTCCTGAGTGCGCGCCGCCATCACTCTGTGACGGGCCCATCGCGCTTCCATGCCCTCGTCGAGGATCGCTTTCAACTGCGCCTCGAGGGCATAAAAGAGAGTGAGCGCGGGTGTGCTGGGTGTCTGATTCCGACGCGCGTAGGCGTCCAGCTCGACGATGTCGAAGTAGACCCCGCGATCGCGGTTATTACTCGCCTGGTCGACGAATGCGGCAGATGCGACGGCGAAAGACAGGCCGGGCGGTAGAGCCAGCGCCTTTTGCGATCCGGTCAGAACATAATCGAGGTTCCATTCGTCGAAGCGCAGCTCTGCGCCGCCAAGCCCGCTGACGCTGTCGATGAGGCACGCGACACCGTGGCGATGCGCGCAGTCCGAAATCGATCTCACGTCATTCAGCGCGCCGGTCGATGTCTCGGAATGAACGACAGTAATCGCGGCGTATTTTCGCATCGCCAGCCGCTCTTCGAGCTGCCGTATTGCGTGAATCTGGCCCCACGCAACTTCATATCGATCGACGTCGCGCGCACACATCGAAGCGATGTGCGCAAATCGCTCAGAGAATGCCCCGTTGACCAGGCAAAGGATTCGCCCCGGCGGCGCCGCACGAATCGCAGCCTCCATCATTCCGGTTGCGGACGACGAGCTGACATAGACCGGCCTGTCCGTCAGGAATACCGGCTTGAGCCCTCTCTGCACGCGCTCGAAAAGGGCCTCGAACTGTGGTCCACGGTGCGGGAGCATGGGCTGGATCATCGCCGCCATGATCTCGTCACGGACCTCGGTCGGGCCCGGCAGAAAGAAAGTGCCGAAAGGTTTTGCGCCAATCATGTCAGTACGAGTGCTCTGAGTTGATCAAAATTCTCAATGACGAAGTCGGCACGCTCGACTACGGGCGGCCGGTTCGTGAACTCCGTGAAAGCGGCGAAACCGTCTACTGCTGACTTCATCTCTGAATCGGTCATGCCGTCGCCGACGGCCAGTACCGGAGCCTCGAGACCCATGCTCCCCACTAGCAGCCTCTTGCCATTCTGTCGAGTCATCGGAGAGGACTCCTCGAACCCCGCATAGGACCCGTCGGTGTCGAAATAAATCGAGACGGCATGAACATGCTGAAGATCCACGCCGAGCTCCGCTGCGAGCGGTGTGATCGCTTCACGTAATCCTCCACTCACCATTACGATCTCGATCCCATGCGCGTGAAGATCAGCAAAGAGCTCACGTGCCCCGTGAGCCATGCGATCAATGTAAATGCCTCCCAGCGCCTCGATCTCGGCTCGGTCCGGCCTGATCGCGTGCATCCGCTCACCGTAGACCGCTTCGATCGGAATTTGGCCGCTCATCGCGCGCTCAGTCAGCGCCGCGCTCCATGCTTGCATTTCCGGTCCACGCTGCGCTGCCAGCCAGTCTATTCCTTCGATGTCGCTGAGCGTGGAATCGACATCGAATATGATGGACTTGAAACGAGTCACAGTATGTTACCCGGCGCGAGAATTCCCCGCGGATCGAGCTCTTTTTTCACCGCCGTCATCATTGCGATCTGGAGAGGATTCATCTGAAGCGGAAGCCATTTCCGCTTGATCTTGCCAATGCCGTGCTCGGCAGCGACGGTCCCCCCGAGCAGGACTACCTCGCGAAGCGTCTGCTCGACGACGCTCTCTATAGTAGCAAGCTCGCCACGATCCCGGGCAATGAAATTCTGATGTGGGTGGCCATTACCGGCGTGTCCGTAAATGACCGCCTGATCGATGCCGGCTTTGTCAGCGAGCCTGCGCGCGGTCTCGATCGCATCCAGAAGCCTGCGATACGGCACGGCCCAATCCGTCGAAACCTTCCTGCCTCCTTCCTCGCGATACGCAGAGCCGCGCTCGTTCATCGTCGACGGAATGCTGTGTCGAAGCCGGCGCGCGTCCTTCAGTCTCGCTTCTCCGTCGAAAACGATCGGCTCGAAATCCGTTGTGACGGATTCGATCAGCCCGCTCCAGTTGCCGAGTGTCGCATCGAGATCGCGCTCGATTTCTTCCTCGACGTACACCATTGCCGCGGCTGTGCGTGGCAGAGAACCGCCATGGGTGGTGGCACGGGCAATCTCTACCGCCCTGTGGTCGAAGTACTCGATGCATCGTGGTGTGACGGCTGTGGATTCGCGCGCACTGACCACGAATTCCAGGGCTTCCGTCTCGCTGTCGAAAAAGACCGCAATGCCTGCGACCTCCCGCGGCAACGGCAAGAGGGCGAGCTCTGCTTCGACTATTACTCCGAGAGTGCCTTCACTACCGATGAACCAATCGATCGGATCGTGCGCAAATGCATAGCCGACGGTGTTCTTCTCGAGATTCGTGCGCTGCAGGTCGACGAGCTCGCCGCCCGCCAACGCTACTTTCAGGCGGGTGACATGTCTTCGGGTGGCGCCATACTTGAAAGTGCGCGCACCCGACGCGTTGCACGCAATCGCTCCACCAATCGTCGACTCCTCTTCGCTGGTGGGGTCCGGGGCAAACAGAAATCCCCTGGCTGCAGCGGTCCTCTTTATCTCTCCAACCAGTGCGCCGGGTCCGACCGTGATAGTGCGACTCTCCTCGTCGACAGGCGCGATTCCGTCGAGTGCCCGCAGCGACAAAAGAATCCCTTTGTCGCTGATCGAAGCTGCTGTCGTGCTGGTTTGAGCACCGGCACAAGTAACGGGCATCGCGTCCGCCGACGCTCGTTTGAGAAGCTCCGCGACTTCTTCGATCGACCCAGGGCGAGCGACGAAATCAGGAACCAGCTGGAGTCCCGAAGCGTCCGCCGCGTACGCCTTCCGGACATCGGGGTCGCTGCTCAGGTTGGTTGTCACCCCGGGTTGAAGCAGACAACCGAAGCCGATGAAACGTCGGGCAGCTGCAGCAGTGACTCGCGGATGGCCTCGCTCACATCGCCGTCCACCGATACAGCGGCCAGCGCCTGACCTCCCTGCGCCAGCCGGGCCTGATGGTACTCCGCGATGTTGACTCCCGCCTCGCCGAGCAGTGTACCCACCCGCCCGATCACACCCGGGACATCGTTATTGGTGAGAATCAAGAGCGTATCCCGCGGCTGGACGTCCACGTGGAAAGCGCCGATGCGCGTGAGCCGGGGCGCAAGACCGGGCTGGGCATTCCCGGCAATGGCGATCTCCTGCATTCCGCCACTCAGTCTGACTTCGATGCTGTACTGGCCGTCCTCGAGCGCCGTCTCGGTGATCGACAGATTGATGCCGCGCGCCTCGGCCACGGCGCGTGCATTGATCAGATTCAACCGCTCCTGTTCGACGGTCCCTTCGAGAAGTCCCCGCGCGGCAGATGCGAGCAAAGCGCTCCGCGCGGCAGCGAGTGCCGCGCCCGATCGCACATCGACGCGCTGCACGACGCGCATTCCCTGCGTCGCGAGTATTGCGCGCCCGACGCCCGCGGCTCTTCTCGCTAGAGTAAGCGCTGGCTCGATCTCTCTCCACTGCCCGCCGACATCAGCGACATTGATCGAGCGGGAAAGCTCACCGCTCAGCAGAGCATCCCGAACAGCGACGCAGACATCCAGCGCAACGTTGCGCTGCGCCTCCATCGTCGAAGCCCCGATGTGCGGCGTCAGCAGGATGTTGGGCATCGACCGCAGCGGGTGATCAGGCGCCAGCGGCTCTTTCTCATAGGCATCGATCACAGCGCCGAAGAGATGCCTGCTCGCCAGCGCATCGATGAGCGCCTTCTCATCGACGATTCCACCGCGCGCCATGTTGACGACGATTGCCTGTTGGGGCAAACGGGCGAGCTCACGCTTCCCGATCATGCCTTTGGTTTCGTCGGTAAGCGGAGTGTGAACAGTCAGAATGTTCGCGTGCTCGAGAACGTCGTCGAGCATTGGCGCCTGCTGAACCCGCAGAGCCTCGAAGCGCGACTGCGCGATGTATGGATCGTAGGCCACCACTTTCATCCCGAACGCGCGGGCACGAGTGGCGACTTCTCCCCCGATGCGTCCGAGTCCGACGATGCCGAGTGTGCGGTCCTTGAGCTCGGATCCGAGTAACGCGGATCGATCCCACTTGCCGGCGTGCATTGTTGTGTCGGCACGCGGAAGGTGTCGCAGCAGCGATATCACCGCGCCGAAAAAGAGCTCGGCGACAGCGATGGTATTTCCGGCCGGCGCGTTAATGACCGCAATGCCGAGCGAAGTCGCTGTATCGAGATCGACGTTGTCTACTCCGACGCCGGCTCGCCCCACCACGCGTAGCTTGCGTCCCTTACGCAGCAGGTCGGTGGAGATCCGGGTGGCGCTACGGCCGACGATCGCATCGTAGTCTGCGATCCGCGCGAGGAGCTCGTCCTTGGGCAGAGTCGGCACTTCATCGACGGCGATCTGGGGCTCGGCTGCGAGTAGCGCTACGCCTTCGGCATCGATCTCATCGGTGACGAGAACGCGATAGGTCAAGGTCGTGGCGTGAGTGTGAGCTGTTCGCTGAGGTGGGGAAAGACGAAGCTGCAATTTGCGCTCGTTGACTTCGAGCCACAAGCGATCTCGCCCGAACCATTCGAGGGGATAGATCGCTGGCCAATCAATGCCCAGTCCACGCCTTCCAGGTTTTTTCTTCCGCGCCCACCGTAAGGTGGTTGGCGTTGCGAACCAACGGCATCCGTAGCAACAGTGGCTCATCGACGAGTTTCTCCAGCCATCGCTCGTCCGAAAGTTGCGCGTAGCGAAGGCCGAGCTCGTCAAAACGACGCGAATCCCGGTCGACCAGCGCCGTGACGCCAAATTTCTGTGCAAACCTTCTCAGCTCGCCCAGCGATGCCGAACGTTCCATCAGGTCAACGAAATGAGTCTTGATCCTTCGCTCGGAGAAAAACCGGAGGGCTTTGCGGGTATCGGCGCTCTTTTTCACCCCGAAGATCTGAACTTCCAATACGACCCTCCCTCATCGTTTCTGGCACTCGGCGACGAACTGGCATGTCGCGTGAAATAATCTATTCACCCGCCTGGTGGGTACCGGGCGCGCACCTCCAGACCCTTTGGGGTAAGCTTTTCCGCCGGCAGCGACCTGCGCCGACGACAGTCGAGCGTTGGGACACCCCGGACGGCGATTTTCTCGACATCCATCGACTGACCGGCCGGCGCGATTCGCCGCGGCTTCTCATTTTGCACGGACTCGAGGGTACCGTGCGATCTCACTACGCGCAGGCCCTGCTCAACGAGGCCGGCCGCCGTGGCTGGAGCGCGGATCTGCTCATTTTCCGGTCTTGCGGGTCCGAACTGAATCGGACCCGCCGCTTCTACCATTCCGGCGAAACCTCCGACACGGCATTTGTGCTCGATCGGATTGTGACCGAATTTCCAGATTCGACGCTTGCGGTAGCGGGCGTCTCGCTTGGCGGGAATGTACTGCTACGGTTTCTCGGCGAACGTGGCGACGATCTACCACCACAACTGGTGGCAGCCGCTGCCATTTCGGTACCCTTCGACCTGCAGCGCTCATCGCGACGCATCAACCGCGGATTCTCGCGTCTCTACCAACGGTACTTTCTTGCCTCACTGCGTCGGAAGGCGATCGAGAAACAGCGCTCCTTCCCCGATCTGGCGCCGCCGGCAGATATCGCCAGACTGCGTACCCTGGAGGATTTCGACAATCTCATAACCGGACCGTTGCACGGATATCAGGACGCACAGGATTATTATCGGAGGGCCAGCTCGTTGCCGGTCCTCGAACGTATTAGGCTCAATACGCTACTATTGAGCGCGGTGGACGACCCGATGCTGCCCCGCGAGGTGCTGGACGAGGTCCGCGAAATCGCGCGCCGCAACCCAAGGCTCCATCTCGAGTTCGTCGACCGCGGCGGCCATGCCGGATTTATTGCTGGCTCTTCTCCGTGGCGGCCATTTTATTATGCGGAGTATCGCGTTGGTGAATTCTTCGCTGCGCAATTCGCAGCCGCCGGCATTCCAGAATCCCGTCCACGTGCGGAGATCATAAAATGAAACCTGATTCGGCTGCAATCCTTTCCGCTTCGATCATTTCTCTTTTCGCCGCTGCGTGCACAACGAATCAGGTCGTTCCAGCGGGCGACACCCATGACCACGGAGCGTCGTCTTCGGCTGCGGTGCCGGCCGGTACCGCCAGCCAGCAGCTTCCGCCCGACGCGGCGGGTGCGCCGTCCCGACTTAGTGCCTCCTCCCGACACGGCGAGTGGGCGATGCTTCGGACCGGTGACGGCGACAGCGTGCGGGCCTGGGTCGTCTATCCGGAACGGAGCACCAAAGCGCCGGTGGTGCTCGTAGTCCACGAGATCTTCGGTCTATCGTCCTGGGTCCGCAGTGTCGCCGACCAGTTGGCGGCGGACGGATTCATTGCGATTGCGCCGGACCTCCTTACCATGAAGAACCTGCCCGACGGTCCGGACAGCGTACTGGCACCGCTGGCTACTGCCGCGATCAGGACCCTCGATCCGGAGTGGGTGCAGAAGCAGCTGGATGCGGTCGCGCAATACGGCATGTCACTCCCCGCAGCGCAGAAGCGATACGGAATTGTGGGGTTCTGCTGGGGAGGCGGTATCTCTTTCGCGCACGCCGTCCATTCGCCGACGCTGGGAGCTGCGGTGGTCTACTACGGAGTTTCGCCGAAGACGAGCGATTTGAGCTCCGTCCGCGCTCCAGTTCTTGGTCTGTACGGAGGAAATGATGCGCGCGTGGACGCCACCATCCCGGCAGCCGATTCCGCGCTGCACGCACTCGGCCGTACTTACACCTATACGATTTTTCCAGGCGCGGGCCACGGCTTTTTGCGTCAGCAGGCGGGAATGAACGGAGCAAATATGGCCGCGGCCAAGGGCGCTTGGCCCGCAACGATTGCGTGGTTCCGGAAGTATCTGGACTCTTGACGCCGTAATCCCGCAGGGAAGACTCGAGTGAGCGCGTTAGCGATTCTTTTCGTCGCCGCTTTCATTGCGGGGTTGCTGCTCGCTGTCTTTGCAATGCTGCACGGCGTCGAGCATCTGCGCCGCAACCGGACACGAGCGCCGTCGCCGTTCTTCAACCTCCCGGCGATTGCCGCCTTCGCGATCGGCTTCGGCGCTGTCGGGTACCCGCTTGCTTCCCGCACGCGCCTGCCGCCCTGGAGCATTCTGCTGATTGCGATCGCATCCGGCCTGCTGGCCACCAGCGGGATGATCACGCTGCTGGCAACCTGGGCTCTTGCTGGAGCCGAGGGCTCATCGTCGGATGAACACGAGATCCAGGGACAGTTCGCCACGGTTACGCGGGAGATCAAGCCATCGGTTGCGGGCGAGATCTCCTACGAGCATTCGGGTCAGACGGTACGCGTTCCAGCGCGTCTGATCGGAGATGCGTCCGCCGCGGTGGGGAGCGACGTCGTCATCGACCGTATAGAAGATGGCGTGGCGTTTGTCGAGGAATGGGCGACCGTAGAGCAGCGACTTTAGCTCTGGCTGCGTTTGGAGCTACGGCCGTAGAGAACCAGCCACTGAGGCCAGTTTCCGCTCAGCTCGAAGAAATCATCGAAGTAAACCAGACCACTTGCCTCGAATTCCTCGATCATCTGCGACAACATTTCGTCATTGGGCAAAGGCCCAAGGGCGACGAGACCTTCTTCGACGCGAAATTCATCGTCCGTAAGGTTGTACCGCTCATCGATCGCTTGCCGCGTCAACCCGCTGTGCTCGAACGCCTGTTGCCTGATGAGCACTACGGTCCGGTTGTGAGCTAGCTCGAGCGGCATGAATTAGGTTCGATAAGGGACTAACTCGGCGTTCTGCCGGCTTGACCTTCTATCTTTAATGTATGCACTCCCCGACATTCGAAAGCGAATTTGACGTCGTCGTTGTTGGCGCCGGCCACGCTGGTACCGAAGCGGCAGTGGCGGCAGCACGGCTTGGAGTCCGAGTCGGGTTAATCACCAGCGCCCTCGAGACAATCGGGCAGATGTCGTGCAATCCCGCTATCGGAGGCGTGGCGAAGGGAACCGTCGTGCGTGAGGTCGACGCCCTTGGCGGAATCATGGGCAAGGCAACCGACCTGGCGATGATTCAGTTTCGCATGCTCAATCGCAGTAAGGGGCCTGCGGTCTGGGCGCCACGCGCTCAGTGCGACAGGGGCCTGTATCGCCGCGCAGTCCGGTCACTCATCGAGCGCCAGCCAAACGTGCAGACCGTTCAGGGCACGGTCGCCAGACTGCTATTCTCCGAGGCTGAGAGCCGGCTCATTGGGGTCGAGACCCTGGAGCGTCGGCGTTTCGGCGCTGCCAAAGTCGTGATTACGACGGGCACCTTCCTGCGCGGTCGGATTCACATTGGAACGGAGACAAGCATTCCCGGCGGGAGGGCCGGTGAAAACGCGACCACTCACCTCGCCGAACAGCTGGTACGGGCCGGATTGACTGTCGCACGGTTCAAGACCGGTACTCCGCCGCGGATCGATGGCCGCTCGGTGCAGTTCGATCAGCTGGAAATTCAGGACAGCGAGATAGAACAGTTCGACTACTCGTGGTCGCACTTCTGGGGCACGCCGCGGCAGGTGGAATCAGCGGCCCCTCGTCATCCTCCACAGCTACCCTGCTGGATCACCTATCTGGAAGCAGAGGGAAAGCGAGTCATCGAGGAGAACATCGGCAAGTCGGCGATGTATGGTGGTGCCATCGCCTCTCGAGGACCACGCTATTGTCCATCGGTTGAGGACAAGATCGTAAAGTTTCCGGAAGCAGAGCGACACCAGATTTTCCTCGAGCCCGAAGGCCACGACACAGCCGAGCTCTATGTCAACGGGCTTTCGACTTCTTTGCCTGCCGATGTCCAGCTCGCTACGCTGCGCACCGTTCGCGGCTTGTCTAACGTAAGAATGAATCGGGCTGGCTACGCCATCGAGTACGACTACTATCCGCCGACCCAACTCGATTCAACGCTCCAGGTAAAAGCGCTCCCCGGTCTCTACTTCGCGGGGCAAATCAACGGAACTACCGGCTACGAAGAAGCTGCGGGCCAGGGAGTGGTCGCGGGCATCAACGCGGCGCTTTCATCTCTGAGTAAAGCGCCTCTGATCCTCGGCCGCGAGACATCGTATATCGGCGTCCTCATCGATGATCTCGTGACGCGCGGCGTCGACGAGCCTTACAGGCTTTTCACATCCCGATCTGAATTCCGGCTCACCGTGCGACAGGACAATGCGCTGCGCAGACTCGGCCCAATAGGGACCCGGCTCGGTCTCTATCACCCTGAGGAGCTCGCAACCATTGAAGGCAGACTGGCGCACGAAGATTCCGCTGTCGAAATCGCCAAAGGCACCAATATCACACCGACCGAGGCAGCTCCGATTCTTGCCCTCGCCGGGAGTGCGCCACTTTCGCATCCTCTACGGATAAGCGACGTCGCAAAACGCCAGGGAATCGCGCTCGCAGATCTTTTTCGCGCTGCCGGGGTCGGAGCCGATCTCGAAAGGGAGGCTGTCGTCACAGCCGATCTCGAGATCAAATACGCTGGCTACTTCGATCGCGAACGATCCCAGGCAGATCGGATGCGGCGCATGGGCGACTTCGTCCTCGATGCCGATATTCACTACTCGGAGATGCGATCGCTTTCCCTCGAGGCTCGGCAAAAACTTTCCAGTCTTCGCCCGCATTCGCTGGCACAGGCTTCGCGGATTCCGGGCGTGAGCCCGAGCGACTTGCAAAATCTCGTCATCGAGATCGAGCGTCGCCGACGTCTCGCAACTGCGACCTGAGCTCCCGCCTTCCCGAGCTCCACTCGATCGTCAGGATTGCGGCGGCAATCAACACACCACCCGTGAGAGTCGAAGAGCGGAATCCATTTCCGAGAACGACGACCCCCAGCACCGCGGTAAAAAAAGGCTCAACGGTGGCAATGATCGCTGTTCTAACCGGCCCCAGAATCGCAAGGCCTGCTATTAGAAACGAAAAAGCAATTACAGTCGAAGCGAATGCAAGAAGAAGAATATTCGCCCAGACCTGTTTCCCCATCGGGAGAAAAAGCTCGCCGCTGGCGATCGCAGCAACGACGAAAGCGATCGCGGCACCCACAACAAGGACAAACGTAGACACGACAGCAGATGTGCCCTGCTGGACGCGCTCGAGCGCCGGAAGATAGCCCGAGTAGAGTAGCGCTGACGCGAGCGCAAGCGTTACTCCGATTGGATTGAGCCTGTCGGTGGGAGCACCCACCATGATCGTTACTCCGCTCAACGCGAGCATCAGCGCAGCAATACGCGGAAGATTCAGCGGCTCGGTACGCCTTATTGCCGCGAGAATCGCAACCCAGGCCGGGTATGTGTAGAAGAGAAAAGCGAGCGGAGCGACCCGGATGTACTGAAGAGCGTGAAGGCTGAGATAAGTGATCAGCGCCTGCCCGCATCCTCCAATCAGCAGTAGCTGGATCAATTTCGGGCGCGGCACGTGCCGGATCTCTCTCACCTGCGGCGCGAGACCGAGCAATGCCGCTGCTATCACGTATCGCCACGCCATTGCTGTTAGCAGGGGCACCCCGGCGGTGGTGGTGAGAACGGTGAGCACCGAGATCGATCCGAAGCAAATCGCCGACAGAACGATCAGGAGTGTTGCGCGCCCAACTGATACGCTGGGTGATGACATCGGACGAATGTAGCTTTACGGAACATCCGGGGCCATTTTCCCGTCACCGTAACCACTCCAACATCGATGACCACTCCTTCTCTTCTCGGGAGCCGCGATGCTTCTGCATCTGCATCGGGCCAGGAGGAATTTCGCGATCTCGGATTCGGCGCCGAGGTTGCACGGGGGACACGGCGACGTCTCCTGAACCGCGATGGAAGCTTCAACGTCGCGCTGGAAGGCCTCGATCCTCTATCGTCGCTTAGCCTTTATCACTGGCTGCTCACCATATCGTGGCCAAAGTTTCTCGCTTTCATATCCGGCACTTATCTGGTGCTCAACGCGTTGTTTGCGTTGGCATATCTCGCTTGCGGCCCCGATGTGTTGCAGTCCGCGAGCGGCAGTTTTGCGAATGAGCCGTTCTACCGCGCGTTCTTTTTCAGCGTCGATACCTTCGCCACCATCGGTTATGGAAACATTACCCCGGTCGGCGTCCTAGCGAACTCCCTCGTTACCATCGAGGCGCTGCTCAACATCGTCGGAGTTGCACTTGCGACGGGAGTTATCTTCGCGCGGTTCTCACGACCGTCGGCGCGCATCGTCTACAGCCGGAACGCAATCATAGCGCCTTACCAGGGCGCACATGCATTGGAGTTTCGCATTGCCAATGCCCGCAGGTCACAGCTCATTGAAGTCCAGGTCCAGGCTATTCTCACCAAACTCGAACGCGTTGGCGGGACGACAGTGCGCAAATTTCACGATCTCCCTCTCGAACGAAACCGCGTCGTGTTCTTCCCATTGAGCTGGACCGTTGTACATCCGATCGATGCGGCCAGCCCAATGTCGGGCCTCACTCCCGCAGATCTGGTAGCGGCAAATGCGGAGCTGCTCGTGCTTTTGACGGGAACCGACGAGACCGTTTCCCAGACGGTGCATTCACGCTCCTCATACCAGGCGAAGGAGATTATCTGGGGCGCAAAATTCGCGAACATGTTCATGAGAGACGAGGTCGAAGGGATCATGGGCATGGACCTCAACCGAATTCATGACATCGAACCTGTGCTTTAGTGTGCACCCCAACCGGTTGAGAGCGTCTCCAGTAAGCCAGCATGACTAACTTTAATCGCAAACTTCTATGAAACTCTCCTCATTAGCAGCATTTGGCGCCCTTATAGCGCCATTAACCCTACAGTCACAGGACACTCAGGCCTATTCTACCGCGGTCCCGCAGATTATGGTCGTGGGCCGTGGGGAGGTGAAGGTCACTCCCGACCGAGCGACCATTCAGATCAGCGTACAGACCAGGGCGGCTACCGCTGCGGCTGCTGCCACCGAGAATGCCGCCAAGCAGCAGTCGGTGCTGAACGCCCTCCGAGCGCTTGGGCTTGGCAGTGATCAGCTGTCCACCGTGAATTACAACGTCTACCCGGAGCAGCGGTACCAGGAGGGCAAAGATCCAGAGATTGTCGGCTACAACGTGACGAACACCGTTCTGGTCGAGGTGCGAAAGCTCAACCAGGTTGGTTCAGTCATCGACGCCGCCCTCTCGCATGGCGCGAACATGATCACGTCACTGCAATTCTCGGCCTCGAACACCGAAGCCGCACGGCGTTCCGCGATTGCGATGGCAATTGAGAAAGCACGCGCCGACGCGGATGCCGCTGCGCGAGCTGCCCGCGGTACACTGGGCACGCTCCTGGAAATCAACATCGGCGCTTACTCGCCCGTGCCGCCTCGCCCGGTCGTGATGATGAGAGTCGCGGCGTCAGCCCCGGAAACTCCAATCAATCCCGGAGAAGATAGTGTCACTGTCGAGGTAACGACTCGCTGGAGATTCAATCCGGGGCCGTAGCACAACGTTTCCACGTGGAACAAACATTCGGAGGTTCCACGTGGAAACGCTGGTGTATGCCGGGTAGATTACGGCCGAATCTCTCATCGGCATACAGTGGCCCGCATAATCGCAATCGCAAATCAAAAGGGCGGAGTTGGGAAGACAACTACCGCCGTAAACCTTGCCGCGAGCCTCGCGGCCGCCGAACAACACACCCTGCTCGTTGACGCGGACCCCCAAGGGAATGCCACCAGCGGCGTCGGCCTGCAGAAAGAAAATGTGCCGCTCACGCTATACGATGTTTTGGTAGGGAACGCCGACCTGCGTTCTTCGCGGCAATCCTCTGTCCAATTCGATAAGCTCGACGTTATAGGAGCGACCCCGGACCTTGCGGCCGCCGAGGTCGAGCTGGTTGACAAGGAAGACCGCGATCACGTGATGCGGAGCGCGGTAATGCCGGTTGGGGAGGACTACGACTTTGTGATAATCGACTGCCCACCCTCACTCGGGCTCATCACGATCAACATGCTGGTGGCCGCCGATGCATTGTTGATCCCTCTGCAGTGCGAGTACTACGCTCTCGAAGGACTATCTCAGCTGCTCAACACTGTCCACCGAGTCCAGCATAGCGCAAATGAGAAACTGGGGATCGATGGTGTCCTTTTGACCATGTACGACTCGCGGTTGAATCTTTCGCGACAAGTTGCTGAGGATGCGCGTGAATACTTCGGACCGAAGGTCTTCAAAAGCATCGTTCCACGAAATGTGCGCTTGGCTGAGGCTCCAAGTTTCGGCAAGCCAATCATTCTGTACGATGTCGCATCCGTCGGGGCCCAGGCGTACATGAACGTCGCCAAGGAGCTGATCCAAAGAACCGTTCAAGGAGACGACGGTGGCAACTGAGAAAACCCCACGCCGACTCGGCCGCGGATTGGAGGCCCTCCTTGGCAGCTCGACAGGGTTGGCCACCAGTGACGATGGCGCTTTCAAGTCCATTCCGATTCGCCAGATCGTACCGAATCCTTTTCAGCCACGACAGGAGTTCGATCCCGCTGACCTTGCAGAGCTCGAGGAAAGCCTGAAGGCCACCGGCTTGCTCCAGCCGATCACCGTCCGCCGTCGCCAAGGGAAGGACGGCTTCGAGTTGATCGCTGGCGAACGGCGGTTGCGCGCAGCAAGCAAGCTCGGATGGAAGGAGATTCCTGCCATCATCAAGGACATCGACGACAGAACTATACTGACACTGGCTCTGGTCGAAAATCTTCAACGGACAGATCTCAACCCGATCGAAGAGGCCGAAGGCTATCATCAGCTCTCGCACGAATTCGGGCTCACCCAACAGCAGATCGCCGAAACGGTGGGGAAGGACCGGACTACTGTCGCCAATATGGTCCGGTTGCTTCAACTTTCGGCGCCGGTCCGCAAGTTGGTTCAGGAAGGCCATCTCTCTATGGGGCACGCGAAGGTTCTGCTTGGCCTAGACGACTCAACGAAGATTGCCGATCTCGCGAGAGAGATCGTTGCCGAAGGCCTGACTGTGCGCGAAGTAGAGCGCCGGCTGCGTGGCGTCGCTGTTACCAGGACCGGGAAGAAGGCAGGTCGCCCTCGAGCGGTTGATCGCCAGGCGCCCGAAGCACGGCGGATCGAGGAGCGTCTCAGGCGCGCTCTTCAGACAGACGTTGCTCTCAAGACGGGACCCAATAATCGCGGGACAATTACCATGCACTTCTACTCGGCCGACGACCTCGAGCGTTTACTAGAGCTCATGGGCATCCCGGATTAATCAACAGAGTTACGCACCTCTCCAGTAACTCCTGATGCCATAAGGGGTTAACGGTGTGGATATCACACTTATGCCCGAGTTGTCCACACAAATATGCACCAGAATATGCCCACCATTCACGAGATATCGGCTTACCTTGATGAACTGCTGCAGACGTCGGCCGCCCCGGATTACCCAAGTGCGGTGAATGGACTACAGCTGGAGAACACAGCTCCCATTCGCGGTATCACCGCCGCGGTTGATTTCTCCAGCCGTGCTATCGATGCCGTGATCGAAGCGAACACAAACCTTCTTGTTGTCCACCACGGCATGTTTTGGGGCGGAACGACGCCTCACGTCGGCGCGTCGTATCGTCGGCTCCGCACGCTGTTCGAGCACGACATTGCTGTTTACTCATCTCATCTGCCGCTGGATCGGCATCCGAGCTTTGGCAATAATGTTTTGTTGGCAAAGCGGCTTGGCCTTGAGCCGACATCCGATTTCGCGCAATATGAGGGTCATTCGATCGGAGTCCGTGGCAGCTCTGATATCGACACGAGGTCAATCCTGGAGAGAGCAGCACAGTTCTCGAGCGAACACGGCACCGTAGTGCGATCCACGAAGGTCTCCGACCGTAGACGAACCTCACACTGGGCAATCTGCACTGGAGCAGGCGCCTCGGCTGACACTTTGAGAGAAGCTCGCGAGCTTGGTATCGACACCCTGATTGTTGGCGAGGGACCACATTGGACCGCGGTAGAAGCCGAGGAGCAGGGACTCACAATCATCTACGCCGGCCACTACGCGACGGAGACTCTGGGTGTGCGAGCGATCACTGAGCACCTGGCCGCAAAGTACGGCATCCCATCCAGGTTCGCGCCTGCATCGACTGGGCTATAGGCCGAGCTGAGTCAGCAATCGGTGTAAGCGCTCGTCCACACCAGGGTCCACCGACCAGGCGATACACGCTCGATCAATCCAACTCTCCCTCCATCCTCCGTTTCAATTCCCACCACGACGACTGGCCGTTTTTCCCGCCCGATCTCCACGATGGCGAGAATGTCGGTGACTTGGGTGGCTTCTTCCGCGCCGGCTGATCTCTTAGAGTACGCGGCATCGAATTTTCCTCGACTTCCAGCAGCACGCTCGCCGATAATCGTCAGATGCTCTATGCGCGGATTTGCCTCCTCGTTTACAGAGCGCACTACGTCGGCGATGACAACAGCAACGGAATCGAGCGTGAAGCTGTACGCTGATCGAACCCTGAACGGAAGCCCGCGAAACGCAGGATCAGCGGCGGCTGGAAGCGTAGCTGCGGTTTGGGTGATCGCCGCGGCGAGACTCGCCGAGTCAGGGCTGGAAAGCGATTCGATCGAATCCACTTTCACAGCAACGACCTTGTTTGACACGAATCCGACGCGCCAACTGGCAGTAGTGTGAACTTTTGCGCGGGGCCACGAATAACAATCCGCAGTGGAATCGGCTCCGGGAAGAGCGGACAGACTTACCGATGATTCCATCTTGCCGCGTCGGTCAAATAGATCGAAGGTGAGCCCCGCGATCGGCGGTGATATACCCTGAAATGAGGTAATGCTGCTGTCCGTAGCTTCGGGGAGAACGACAGCTGCCGTATCGCCGCCGGTCGTTGCAACGATCATCAAGGGTCCGGCTTCGCGATCCCAGCTCGTGCTGGCAAGAGGACTCGCCGGAAACACGGGCGGAAGTGAACCACGGGTGGAGTCGGTTCGGCTGGCGCCGTTATCACGGCAGCTACCAAGCGTCAGTATCGCTATCGCGACGACACATCCACGCGGTCTCATCGAGGATAATCTGCCCGCAACACGCGCCAGCGTCGAGTACTCGGCAATGCTACGTCAAGGTACGTATTTGTGCCGCTGCACTGCTCGTGTAGAGTTACGCGAGCAGTTAAACGCCACGAGGGATTGAATGGCATCCATAACCGCGGCTTCAGCAGGGAATGACATCGGATCCGGTACATCGACGAATAGCCTGATGGTGGGTGATTTCAATCCGCCGCTCGCGCCTTTCAGGGAGCGACTGAGCTGGGCTCTTTACGATTTCGCAAACACGGTGTTCTCGATGAACATCGCGACGCTGTACTTCGCAGCGTGGCTTGTCGCGGACCTCGGACATTCCAACACATTGTACGCGTTGGTAAACGGAATTGCTTCGGCCCTCGTCGTCGTCTCGATTCCGGTTTTCGGGGCAATCTCCGACGCCACGCAACGCCGGAAGCCGTGGGTCGTCGGATTTACCGTGATAGCCTGCATATGCACGGTGCTCATCGCGGTTCTCGGTCAAACAGGCCTGCCGTTGATCGGCGAAGGGGTTGCTTCGATCAGCACGAGCACGCTGATACATCCCGGGTTGTCGCTTTTCGGTGTATTGGCCGCCTTCACCATCGCCAATTACACGTACCAAGGCGCCCAACCGTTTTACAACGCGATGATGGCGGAGCTTGTGCCCGTAGATCGCCGCGGACGGATCTCCGGCATGGGTGCGGCACTCGGATATGTCGGCTCGATCACGGGCGTGCTGCTGACATTCCCCTTCTTTACCGGCGAATTGCCGATCCTTGGAGCACTCCCGGATCGGGTCGTGGGTTTTTTGCGCAGTGTCGTGCCGTTCACCGCGCATGGCGGTCGCGTGTCGACCTTTGTACCGACCGCCCTGATCTTCTTCCTGTTCTCGCTACCGCTGATCCTGTTCTGCCGGGATCACAATGCACTGCCGGGAAAAAAGCGGATAGCGTGGCGTGAGGCATTCAGTGACGTGAAGAATACTCTGAACGAGTCCAAGAAATATCCGGGAACCATGCGCTTCATTCTCACATCCTTTCTGTATCAGGATGCGATGGGGACGATCATCGCCAACATGGCGCTCTACGCGATTTTTGCGATGGGTTTCGTCAAGGGAACCGAGGCAACCTTGTTCGTGATTCTGACCGTGCCGGCTGTCATCGGCAGTTATCTGATCGGCAGACTCGTCGATCGGATCGGCCCGAAGCGAACACTTTCGTGGGTTCTAGCAGGCTGGATCGTGCTGCTCGTCGCAATGATTGCCGCACCATCACGAAGTGTATTCTGGATTGTCGGAGCGGGTATTGGACTGATTTACGGCGGTGTGTCGACCGCAGAGCGACCGCTGCTTCTGAGCCTGGTTCCTGACGTCGAAGCGGGTCGATTCTTCAGCTTGATGGTTCTGTCATCGCGCGCAGCTGCCGTGCTTGGTCCTTTCGTTTGGGCGCTGGCAGTGGATGGGCTGAGACCCTCGATGGGCGTAGGTTTCGCCTACCGGGCGGGTGTCTTCACGGTTGCCATCGGAATGACGCTCGCATTCTGGATGCTGCGGGGCGTTCCCGACAATTTCGTTCGTCCCGCGGCGGCACAACAATGATCTATCGGCTGCTGCGGTGGATATCAGGCATTGCCATCCACTGGTTCTATCGCGACATCCGCGTCACTAATCGCAGCGCGATTCCTGACCGCGGACCGCTCTTGATCGCCGTCAATCACCAGAACGCCCTCGTCGATTCACTTATGATAGGCTGGATAGTCGAGCGGCATGTCACGATGACGGCAAAGGCCACCCTTATAAATAATCCGCTGGTCGCTCTGCTTTTCCGTACGCTTCACGTGGTACCGCTCCGACGCGCGAGTGATGAGCTCCCAAGGGCTGACATTAATGTTCCCGATCGTTCACGTAACAGTGAGGCATTCAGCGCGATACTCGACGTCCTGGAGACGGACGGAGCGGTACTCATTTTTCCCGAGGGCAAGAGCCATAACGAGTCGAAGCTCGAGCCTCTCAAGACTGGCTTGGCGCGACTCGCGCTCGAGGCGAGAGACGATCGCCGAATATCGGGCGTGAGAATCCTTCCCATTGGCCTTGTATTCGAGGACAAGGGAGCACCCGGATCCGTCGCAGCTGTAAATGTCGGCGACGCAGTCGAGATGGATTCGTGGTCAGGCTCCGATCCGTCGGATCTGACAACAGAAGTCACGAATCGGCTTAAGAGCGTGTCGGAGTGGTGCGAGATCCCTGATCGAGATGATTCGCGGCTGGAATCAGATAAGGGCGCCCTGACCTCGTTGTTCATCCGCATCGCGGCGGGCTGGGGACGCCTCACCCACGAGCTTCCAATCCGACTGGCCCGCCGAATCGCGCTGCGACAAAGCCGGGATCCCGACCAGCCTGCAATGCGAACGATTGTACTTGGGACCGGTCTGGTATTGCTGACCTATGCAGCCTCGTTCGCGCTGATCGATGCAATCGTCCACTCTTTCTGGCTCAGCGCTTTGGCTGTGACGAGTCTCGGAGTGGGCGCCTATTGGGCTGCGTTCGAAGGGCACGCTCGCAAGCGCTGACCTCAGGCAAGCTTGGTCTCGAGCCAGTTCGGGCCGACTCCGAGGTCCACAACGAGCGGTACGGAAAGCTGCGCGGCATGCTCCATCTGGTACTTCACCAGCTGCTGCACCGCTTCCAGCTCCTCGGCCGGCACTTCGAAGACGAGCTCGTCGTGCACCTGAAGCAGCATTTTGCTCTGCAGGCCTTCATTGCGAAGCGCATCATCGATTCTGATCATTGCGATTTTGATCAGGTCCGCTGCCGAGCCCTGGATGGGGGAATTCGCCGCAGTGCGCTCCCCGAATGCGCGGATATTGAAGTTGCGCTCACGCAGCTCGGGAATGTACCGGCGCCGGCCGAAGATTGTCTGCACATATCCATTCTCACGCGCAAACGCGACCATTGCGTCCAGATAGTTCCGCACACCCTGAAAGCGCTGGAAATACCTTGCTATGAATTCCTTCGCCTCGGCATGCTCGATACCCAGTTGTCGCGATAACGCGTGCGGACCCTGACCGTAGATGGTGGCGAAGTTGATCGTCTTGGCGCGACTGCGCATCGTGCTCGTGACTTCTGGCAGTGGCACCTCGAAGATCAGGGCGGCGGTTTGCCGGTGAATGTCTCCGCCTGCCTGAAACGCTTCCACAAACGCCGGATCGTGCGACAGGTGCGCGAGAAGTCGCAGCTCGATCTGAGAGTAATCGGCGGCCAGAAGCTGCCATCCTTTGCGAGGAATGAATCCGCGTCGGATGTCACGACCAAGCTCTCGCCGAATTGGAATGTTCTGGAGATTCGGATCGCTCGAGGACAGCCGGCCAGTTGATGCAACGGTCTGGTTGAACGAGGTGTGCAGCCGGCCAGTCTTGGGGTTCACGAGTCGTGGCAGCGCGTCGAGGTATGTATTCTCGAGCTTCGACAGCTCGCGATACTCCATCAGCAACGTCGGGAGCGCATGGCCTTCTTCGGCGAGCTCCATCAGAACGCTGGCATCGGTTGAGGGGCCGGTGCTCGTGCGCTTCAATACCGGCAGGCTCAATTTGTCGAACAGGATCTCGCGCAACTGCGGGTTGGAATTGATGTTAAACTCCATCCCTGCAACCTCGTAGATCTGGGCCTCGACGCCTTCCCGCTCGGCCTGGAAACGCTGCTTGAGAGATGCAAACCACGGCAGGTCGATCGCGATGCCGGTCCACTCCATCTCGCCAAGGACGTCAATAAGCGGCAACTCGACACCGTCGAGGAGACGCATTAGCTCGTGGGACTCGAGCTGGGGCTCGAAGACCCGACGCAGCCGCAGAGTCATGTCCGCGTCCTCACACGAATAGTCCCGCGCGGCTTCGACGGGACACTCGTCAAAGGGAATTGCAGTCCGCCCCTTTCCACACAGATCCGTGTAAGACGTCATGGTGTGATCGAGAAACTCCAGCGCCAGGACATCCAGGCCGTGGGATCGGCGGCTCGGGTCAAGAACGTAGCTTGCCACCATCGTATCGAAATCGAGACCGGCCAGCTGAATGCCCATCGAGCGAAGCAACAACATGTCGAACTTCGCGTTCTGCGCTGTCTTCTTGACCGAAGGATCTTCGATAAGATCACGCAGCGGTTTCATTTCCGGCGAATCAAGTGCTGGCAGATTGCGGATTCGCTCCGGCGGACTCTGACGCAGCATCCGCGCAGCGATGCTTGTTGGCTCGCCATTGCTGGTTTTCCGCTTCCTCGGCGTCGGCTCGAAGGTTACCTCATCACCGCCCCGTATCAGGCCGCGCTCTTCCGGAGCATCGGTGGCAGACCGATCTCCGGCTACATCGACAAGCAGCTCCACCTGGCCTGCTCGGGGCAGCCGATGCCGGAACGGGAAGTAGTAAGCGTCCCCTTCACCTATGGCGATGGAGATGGATACCAGCGTGGAGCGTAGCGGGTCAGCAGGCTGCGGACTATTCGCCTCGGCCAGGGCCTCGGTGGCAAATCCGACGACGCCCGCGTCCCTCGCTCGCCGCACGGCTTCGGCAACAGCCGCAGATGAATCAGCGGTGACGTACGTGACAGGCTTCTGCTCTTTCTGCTCGATCGGAGCCTGAAGTGCGGCATCTTTTGCGAGATTGTGAAACTCGAGCTCGATGAACAAATCACGGAGCCGCGGCTGATCCGGGGTTTTAACCTTTAGTGCTTCGAGGTCGAGGCCGATTGGTAAATCGTCGCGAATTGTGACTAATTCCTTGGAAAGACGCGCGTTCTCCGCATGCTCCAGTAGCGCTTCGCGCGGCCGTTTCTTGGTGATATCAGCGGCATGGGCCAGGATGGACTCGAGGTGTCCGTACTGTCGCACGAGCTCCGAAGCCGTTTTATCGCCAATCCCTCTCACGCCAGGGACGTTGTCGGATGAGTCACCGACGAGAGCGAGGTAGTCAGTGACGAATTGCGGTGGGACGCCGAGGCGCTCTTCCGCGTTGTCAACTCCGACCCAGTGTTCCTCGACGTTGGCCGGTCCGCCTCGGCCGGGATTGAGGAGCCAGACACCGGGTCTCACCAGCTGCTGAAAGTCCTTGTCACCAGACACTACCACGACATTTACGCCTTGCTCGATGCTCCGCGCCACCAACGTGCCGATTACATCGTCAGCCTCATACCCAGGCAGAGTCATGATCGGGATCCGATATGCGTCCAACATCTCACAGATGCGGTCCATGCCACGATCGAAGTCCGATTGCAGCTCCTCGGTCAGCTTCTCTCGGGTCGCCTTGTAGGCAGGATAGCGTTCATGCCGGAAGGACAAGCCGGAGTCGTGTACCCAGCCGAGGTAATCAGGCTGGTGCTTGGTAATAAGGCGCTGCAGGAAGTTCGCGATGCCCCAGCTCGCAGACGTGTTCTCACCCTTGCTCGTCGTCAGCGGACGGGATATGAGAGCAAAGAAGGCGCGATAAATGAGCGCGTACCCGTCGACAAGAAACAATCGCGGGCTGCCAGGACCTGTCATGAATTCAATATAAATCGGCCAGAGTCAGCGTATTCCGAGCGCGGG
>Ga0070683_100000077_pt1 | contig 67473 bp, 71 predicted proteins | sample KBSC713LmetaG_FD_64662 | JGI IMG/M metagenome (GOLD analysis project Ga0070683, IMG submission 64662) | Corn rhizosphere microbial communities from Kellogg Biological Station, Michigan, USA - KBS C7.1-3L metaG | ecosystem: Host-associated > Plants > Roots > Rhizosphere ... | reverse complement strand
AACAGGTCGGCCAGCAGCAAGCGTTCGGTGTCGTCTTTGCGGTAGGCGCGCAACTTGGCCCGCAGCACCACGACGTTGCTCAAAAGATCCCAAAAGTTAGCCCGCTCGGCAGTGGTCAGCGTGCCAAAATAGTGTTCGTAATAAGGACAGGTAAAGGTCTCCTGGCCTGGTTCGCGCAGGTCGAGCGGGGTGCTGCCTATCAGGTAATCGAGCATGGTTTCGAGCGTTTCGCTGCCGGCCAGCAATCCCAGACGGATAAAAAACAGGGCGATGGGCTTGAGCTGGTCGTCGGCCAGCAATTCGTCGGTCCAGTTGCGGCCCCTGTCGCTGGCTTGCCACGAAAGCTGCCAAATGCGGCTGGTGGGCAGCTGCCAAAAGTCAAAGCTCAAAACCTGGGCCCACAAGGCGTTCGCGGCGCGCTGGTTGCCCCGGCCCAACGCCAGGGCCAGCTCGGCCATGCGGGTTAGCTCGGTAATGCCCGGATCTTCTAAAATGTTTTCGCGTTTTTCGTAGCGCACCGGCACGCCGGCCTGCTGCAAAAACGGCACGAGTGGCTCCAGATATTTGTGCTGCGGCGCCAGCACGGCAATGTCGCTGGCAGCCATTCCGCCCTTAAGGAGTTCGGTAATACGTTGGGCGACCCAGGCAAATTGCATCACGTCGCTGCTGGCTTCGCGGCGCTCCACCACCTGGCCGGTAATGGTGGCCTCAGCGGTGAGGGTTTTATCGATTGTGGGAAAGTGGTGGTGCAAACGTTCTTGTATTTGCTCGGCCACGCCGCGGGCGGTGTGTAAAATATCGGCGTGCGAGCGGTAGTTTTGTGTCAGGGCTACGGCCAGGACATCGCGGTACATCTCTTTAAATTGCAGCATGTGCGAGTAGTTGGCACCCTGGAAGGCATAAATAGCTTGGTCGTCGTCGCCCACGGCCAGGACATTGGGGCGACCCTCGTTTACTGGATTGTCGGTTAGAAGCTCCACAATGCGCAGCTGGGCACCGTTGGTGTCTTGGAACTCGTCCAGCAGTATGTACTGGTACTGTTCCTGCAAGGTAAACCGCAGGTCGGCGTTGGCGTGCAGGGCATGCACGGCGCGCAGGATCATGTCGTCGTAGTCAAATAGTTGGCGGGCTTGCAACTCGGCTAAATACTTTTGGTACACATCGGCAGCCGCCAGTAATTTTTGGTTGGTTTGCAGGCCGTCTACTACAAACTGGCCGCTGCTGTCTTTGGCCAGCCAGGTGTTTTTCCAGGCGGTAATGGCAACAGTTTTGCCGCTGGCCTGGGCCTGCGCTACGGCCTCGGTCAGGCTGGCGCTAAACTGGGCGGCGAGGCTGCGGGGGTCTTGGCCCGTAGCCGCAGGCAGCTGCTCGGCAAGAGCGGCAAACAACGGTAGGGCTTTTTTGTCGATACGGGCAATGCCCTCCAAGGTTTTTTGCACCACAGGGTTGGTTTGCTGTATAAAACTCAGGTTTGCGGTTGCGGTGGCGCGCATATCTTTTGGCGTTACCAGGGCCCGCTTGGCGTCGCTTACCAGGCTCTTGAGGTCGCCCACGTAGGCATCGGCATATTTGAGCGGATTGCTATAGGGCAAGCTGGCAATTATCGCGCGAAAGATGCGGTCAATGCCCAGGTCGTCGACCGGCTCCAGGGTTGCTTCGCTGGCAAAATAATCGGGGAAACGGCGGATAATATCACTGCCAAACGCGTGGTAGGTGCTAATAGTTACGTCGTAAGCCGCCTGTCCTATCATGTTGGCCAGGCGTTCGCGCATGGTGAGCGCGGCGCTGTCGGTAAATGTGAGGCACAAAATATTTTGAGGCAAAGTGTCGGTGGTGGCCAAAATGTGGGCAATGCGGGTAGTAAGCAGCTGGGTCTTGCCCGTGCCTGGCCCGGCAATTACCAGCACCGGCCCTTCTATGGTTTGGACCGCCTGTTTTTGTGCTGCATTGAGCGCTGCCAGCGCTTCCTCATATCGTCCCATGGTGCAGTCTATTGTAGACTGTTCGGCGGCTAGATGCGAACGTCTGCGGTGATGACGTCTTGCTGCCCGGTGCGCAAGTCCGCGCGGGGGTAAGGGTAAGGAGCATCCTGTATGCGGGAGGTGGTGTGGCCGTCGCTAAAGGTAGCGGGACTGTGGGGGTCCAGGGGCGTGGTAAGGGTGCCCTCAGGCATGGTGCCGTCGTTGTCGCCGAGCTGGTACACGAGCGCCCTGCCGTCCGGCGTGCGCGGTGTGCCCCTCTGCCCGTCATCAAACCGTTCGGTAGTAATGAGGGGGTCAGCAGGGTCGGTGGAGGAGCGCATAACCAGGGCCGCGACGTGGCCGGTGCCCTCTCTAAGCGGCCCGCGGATGACCGCAAAGCGCGTGCCGTCGTCCGTCGTGCCAAGAATCCCATACCGGGCTACAAAAGATACAGAACGCGGCGCAATGGCCCAGTGGGCGGTTTCTGCGACCGCAGCGGCGAAAGCTTCAGAAGTTGTCACGAGTGCAATTATACACTATTTTTGTAGCCGGGTAAAAATACTGTCTTTTACTTGGTATTTTTATCGCAGTGCGGGCAATCCAGTTTGTCTTCGGTCATGCTGCGCAGCCACTGCTCGCCGGCCTTGGGCCAGCTTTCCAGGTCATGGAAGCCCACTAGGTCGGACAATGTGCGCAACACCCAGCCGGTCCAGCCACTAAAGGTGCGCTTGCCCCACTGCACGCTGGCCCAATGCGGGCCCACCGGAATGACGCTCACGGGTTGCCGGGGGACGTAACTGTGCAGCATCTTGCCTTCGGCCTGGCGGCTGATGTTGTCGGCGGCAAATTCGCCGTCGTAGAGCGCGGTTTGGGCCATACCGCTATACGGCGTGTTGGCGTTGTCGCCCAGCACAAAAATATCCGGCTCGGCTTGCAAGTATTCGTCGACCTCTACCTTGCCCCGGTCGGTCATGGCAAAACGGTTGTTCTTAAAGAACGGATTATTGGTAACGCCAGCGGTCCATACCACGGTGTGGCTTTTAAGCGGCTTGTCGCCGGCCATCAGGGCGTCGGGAGTTTCGCCCTGCACGGCCACGCCGAGCATGATCTTAACCCCCAGGTCGTTCAGGCGCTTGGTAATCATGTCCGAAATTTCTTTGGGCGAGCGCGGCAATAGCCGCGGGGCGGCCTCTACCAGTTCGATATTAAGCCGGCAATCTTTAACCCCGTGCTCTTTCATAATATGGCGCAGGTAAGCCGGCAGCGCGCCGGCCAGCTCAATGCCAGTGGGGCCGCCGCCCACAATCACGTAATTGAGGTCCGGGCAGCCATTGTCGATAAACTGCTCGTGCAGGTGCTTTTTAAAGCGCTCGGCTTCCTCGGTCGATTTAATGCCGTAGGAGTACTCCTGCAGGCCCTTAATGCCAAAGTAGTTGGTGACGTTGCCCAGGGCCAGCACGAGCGTGTCGTAGTGGAGCTTTTTGCCATTTTTGGTTATGATTTGTTTTTTGGCACGGTCCAGGGTTACGGCCTCGCCCAGTATAAACTTCACCTTGCGTTCGTCCACAATACTTTCCAGCCGGATGCGCGAGCCCGTACGCTTGCCGCCCGTCGCGGCGTGGTAAAGCCCGGGGTAGTAACGGAAGTGGCTATGGTCGCTTAAAAGCGTCACTTCGCAGTTATCGCAGTTTGCTAGTTTGAGGGCCGCTTTGGTGCCGGCAAAGCCGCCGCCCACAATCAATACTTTGGTTTTTGGGGTAATATCGCTCATGGTTTGCATTATACAGGTCCCTGGGGAAAAGTCGTGCCTTTTTGGCTTGCAATTGCAGGGGCGCGGGAGCATAATCTGCGGGCCATGAGCGACGACCAATTTACTAAACTGTTTACATACATGCAGGATTTCCGCAGAGAAATGGATGCTCGGTTCGCCGCTATCGAACATAACATCGACCGTATATATAGCCTGCTAGACGCCGTTATAAAGCAGCAAGAAATAGAAGAACAGGAGCGCTTAGCCATAAATAACCAACTAAGCCGCCACGAACAGTGGATTGTCCGCGCCGCCCCAGTCGTGCGCATTGGCTACAAAGACTAGCCTGCTGGCCCCCGGCGCCTGCCCAGCTTAAAGTTTCGCCCACCTTGCGTTATAGTGTAGTTACCGCACTATAAGTAAGACTAATCCCCCGAGAGAGGTACCATGCACGTATTTGTTGTCAGCCCTAATGTCGATACTTTTTTTACCCCAGAGCAGCTCGCCCATCTGCAGGCCGCCGGCGAACTACACACCGTAAAAGACATTAAACCCTTGGCCGATGTGGCCGAACTATATGCCGGTGATGAACCGCGCATTTTAGCTATCGACCCGGATTTTTGCGACTGGACCCTGCCCAACGATATTTTGGACGCCATCCCTAACCTGCAGGCAGTTTGCTTGCAAACAACTTCTTTTAGCTGGGTCGATGTCGAACATCTAAAACAAAAAGGCATACCCGTTATGAACCTTCGTGGCTTTTCGAGCATTGCCCTGGCCGAGTGGGTAGTCTTTATGACCCTGGCCCTCGCCCGCCGCATGCCCATTGTCGTTAAAGACGGGTGGAAATTGGACTACGAAAAGCACCGCGGCGTAGAGCTGCGCGGTAAGACCGCCGGTATTGTTGGCATGGGGCGCATTGGCACAGCCATAGCCGAAAACCTGGCCGGGCTGGGCATGCATGTGCAGTACTGGTCCCGGCAGAGTACCGACGGCCGCTTCCAAAAAGTTTCGCTCGAGGAAGTCATGAGCATCTCGGACGTGATTGTGCCCGTCGTCAACCATAACGCCGAAACCGAAGGTTTAATCACCGACGACATGCTCAGGAGCATGAAGCCCACTACATTGTTTATTAACGTCTCCCACCCCATCTATAACGAGGAGCTGCTGCGCGAAATGGCCACCACCGGCAAAATTGGCGGCTACGCCTTTGAGGATGAAAAGGGCGTGATGGGCGACTACGAAGGCAATGTCTGGAATGGCCCAGCGCTGGGTTGGTGCACCAACGAGTCGATGAGCAAGAACGCCCAACAATGGGTCGAAAGCATTGTTAACGCCGCCCAGGGCCAGTACCCCACGCAGGTAAACTAGCGGTGCGTACACCATTAGTGGCAAGCGAATTTGTGGTTCCCGCCCAAACAAAATTGGGCGACTACACACTCTGCCCTATTAGCACCGATAATGCTGTTGAAGACTGGCTCGTACTTACCGCTAATGCAGATGCCATTGTCCGGCAGCGCGGCGGCAGTGTGTCTTTAACCGAATGGCCGTATTCGTGCACACTCGAAGAAAATTTTAAAGACCTGGCCTGGCTCGAAACTTGCGCAGAGCAAAAACAGCTGTTTAGCTATATCCTTCGCCGCGCCGATGGCGTCTACGCTGGTTGCGTCTATATTTACCCAATCGAACTCTGTTATCCCGAGCGCGCCAAAGATTACGACGTAGATTTCTCTTTTTGGATAACTGAGGCCGAATACGACGCCGGAAAATACGAACCCACTTTTAAAGCCCTGCTGGCCTGGCTCAAAAAAGACTGGCCTTTTGACCAAAAGCGTATATATCTGCGCAACCAGGAGATGCCCGCTAACTTAAAAGCAGGTGCATGAGTAAAAAACCTACTTCCCTGTTGCGTGGCTATGGCCTCATCTTAACGGCTTCGCTGTTTTATGGGACGTACGGCATTTGGTCGCGTTATATGGGCGATAGCTTCGGGCCTTTTTACCAGGCGTGGGTGCGCAGCCTTATTATTATTGTGCTGATGCTGCCGCTGCTTTTTGCCACCAAAGCCTTCCGTAAAATCGAGCGGCAGGACTGGCCGCACGTCGGTATATTCATCCTGTTTTGTGTATTTACCCAGGTGCCGCTGTACTACGCCTTTAACCACGCGCCTATTGGCACGGTGCAGTTGATATTTTATGCCGTGTTTGTGATCGCCTCCTACGTGGTAGGGCGGGTGTATTTGGGCGAACGCATTACGCGCGTCAAGCTTATTGCTATGGCGCTGGCCTTTGTGGGGCTGGCATTTGTTTTCGGCGTGTCGATTATTGGCGCTGCCCCGCTCGCCCTGGGCCTGGCGGCTTTTAACGGCGTCGCCAGCGGCGGCGAGGGCGCCAGCAGCAAAAGAGTCTCCGACAAATACGCCCCTGGCCTAATTATATTTTGGGGTTGGGTGTTTACCTTTCTTACTCACCTGCCGCTTTCGCTGCTCGTTGGCGAGCATCAGGTTATGCCCGCGCTTACTCCGGCATGGGGCTACTTGCTTGCCTATTCGGTGGTTAACGCGACGGCGTTTTGGCTGGGCGTGGAGGGGTACCGCCACGTCGACGCCAGCATCGGCAGTCTTATTGGCCTTACCGAGGTTGTGTTTGCAGTGGTGTTTTCGGCGCTCTTGTTCCACGAGTCCATAACATGGTCGCTTATAATCGGCGGCGCAGTTATTATTACTGCCGCCGTCCTGCCGGACCTGCTTAACCTTGTGCGCCATAAACACACCCGCGAGCCGGTTGAGCCTGTGCACGAGCTGTAATTTTCTGCTGTAGGAAGCCCGGCACTTTATTTTTGACCAGAAAGAGCCCCGCCTGTACAGTAAAGGCATGAAGAAAATCGTACTTACCGGAAGTTTTAACCTAACCGACCAACAAAAACAACGCTTGTCAGCCCTCGGCGAGGTAGTGTCTGTGCCCGAAGTGGCCTCGCCCGAGGCATGGCTTGAGGCTGTGCAAGGTGCCGACGTTATCGGCAGCGACGGCTCTTACCTGCTCGAAAACCTACCTAACCTTAAAAACGTTTTTGTAACGTACCCCTACATAGAACTGGGTGCCTTTAACTCCGAAGAGCTTAAAGCCAATGGCGTGCTGGTGGCCAACACGCGCGGCAGCAACCGCGATTCAATTGTGGAGTGGGCGATGTTTGCCATACTGGCCTCGCTACGCAAGTTCGTGCCACTGGTCCGCCCAACGTCCGATTTGCCTTTCGAACGCACCCAAAGCCTCTACGGCAAAAAAGTACTGATTGTTGGCAAGGGCGACATTGGCACCCAAGTGGGGCGGCTGTGTGAGGCCTTTGGCATGGAAGTCGACTACTTCGTGCGCGGCGGCGAGCTCGCGGCCCAGTCGGCCGCGGCCGATGTAGTAGTCAACGCGCTCAGCGTCAACTCTTCCAGCAAAAACCTGCTCGACCAAGCCTTTTTTGCAGGCCTTAAGCCCGGCGCCTACTTTGTGTCGTTTGTCCGTCACTACACGTTTGATATTGACGGGATTATAAAGGTCCTAGACAGCGGCGTGCTGGCGGGCGCGGCCATCGATTGCGACCCCGAGCGGGCGTTTGATACGCACAACGAGTTTTACCAGAAGTGCTTAAGTAACGAAAAAATCCTGGTTACCCCGCATATTGCCGCCGTAACCGAACGCTCGGCCCAAAACGCCGCCGAAATACTGGTGCAAAACATCGAAGCATATCTATCCGGCAACCCTCAAAACGTCATTACCAAAACGTAAGCCCAAAAACTGCGTTATAATCACAAGCATAAATAGGGGGTACGGTATGCTCAAGTTCTTTTATAGCTTTTTCTTGGGGTTGCTGCTGCTTATCTTTGTGGCCATGGGCATTGCCTCGTTTTATGCTGGGCCGCAGGCCCCCAGCTATCCGCCGGTTGCTATCGGCGGAAACGCACCAACGCCCACCGAGCAAAAACAAATCGACGAAACCTACCGCAGGCAATCCGACGCTTTTGCCACCAAGTATCAGCCCTACCAGCGCAACGTTTCTATTATCGCTTTGGTGGCCGCGTTACTGTTGCTGGTACTTAGCTTGGCGCTACACAGCCGGGTGAGCATTTTGGCAGACGGGATGCTCGTGGGCAGCACGCTCACCCTTATTTACAGTATTATCCGCAGCTTTGGCAGCGAGAGTCCGCGCTATAGCTTTGTGGTCGTGTCGGTGGGCATTGCCCTGACCTTGCTGGTGGGCTATCTCAAATTTGTTAAGCCGGCAAACGGCCCAGCCAAAAAGAGTACATAAGAATTACCATTTTTCCGTAGCCTTGCACTTATTACAAGTAGTTGTTATAGTATTTTTATAAAACGTGCAGTTAATGAGCGACAACTTTAAGTGGGAGGCCGCATGGCGCAATTTGAGGATGTAAATATAAGAGACTTTCCTGGCGTCAGGCCTGGCTATTCCGCTGAGCAGCGTGAGGCATTTCAGACTTTTGTTGAGGCATTACAGTACCCAGGCCCCGCACCGGGCGACCCCTCAGGCCAGCCAGAAGGCCGGCTGGGGCAAATAATTGCCCCGGACTTTCGCCGTACCGATGGCCCTGTCGACCGGCCAGCAGATCGCTTTACAGAAGTAGGAAAGGGTAGATTTTTACGCTTTCGTAGGATGGTCCGCGCCGGGTCTGAACCACTCTCAACCGAGGGCGAGCACATCCCGGATGAATGGGCCCGCCGCATGGTGGGCGGCGAGGCCGCCGAAACAGAGTTGCCCAGAGGCTTTTTTGCAGTAGCGGCCGGACTGGGCGTTAAGTATCGACTTACAGGCGGGTTGTTTGTGCCCGAACGAGACGGCCCGGGCACTGTACTTGATGATGTAATAGGTCGCGTATACAATCTACAGGTCATAGAAAGAGCTATCTTTAACGGTGACGGCCAAGTGGTGGAACGCTGGGGCTTGTTTGCCGATATTCCCCCGGATGGTTTTGCTGCCCCGCACGCTATACAGGCCGAGCTTAACGCCCGAAGACTTCGCCGGCCATGGCCGCCGCGTACGCTCCGGTCGGTCATCCTCGACTACGCTTCATAAAACAGCGCAGGCTTTTACAAGCTCTTGCGACACATCGCTACACCTCCCCACACCCATATGTTGCGGTCCCGCGAAAGTGAGGGTCCCATAAAGCTCCCCTGCAAGCGGTGGATTCGCTTACTCAAGCCGCTTGGTGCCTAAGCCCCCTTTCTTCCCGCTTTTTCATACGCCTCGCTTGCTTCCGTAAGTGATAGGCGGCAGGCTTTCTGCTCAATAACGGTTTAAAGTAGGCGAGCGCATTGCCCTCGGGGTCGCTCAGACCCTTTTGTAAGTCGCCGGCGGTAATTTCGTTTTCGGTGCGATTGGTGAGCCATTTGCTGAGCCTGTTGCGGCCCAATAGCAGGCAGGCATACGCCAATCTGGCGCGGCCAAAAAGCCGGCCAGCAACCCGTTTGCCCAGTCCTAAGTACGCAATGCCATGGGTAAACATGTCGTGCCAAGCCAGGTCAAATTCTGCCAGTTGCCAATCCTCCAGTGGGTAGGTGGCATTTTCTATTTGGGCATCGGGCAGCAGCATGCGGCGCCTCAGCGCAAGGGATTTAGTAAGGGCCGGCGACCCAAACGTTCCTCGTGCGTGCGTGGTGGCAAAACGCACATGGGCCAGGCCCTTTTTAAACGCCTGGTCGACGCTCTTGCAGAAGTTGGGCGCAGATGGAATAGTCATCTCGATATTTTCGACCCCCGGATCGCGGGCCGAAGGGTACCAGGAGGTAAAAATACCAGCCATTTCTAGCACTCCTCTTAATCCCTGCCCTCCCAGCTCGTGCGCCCGCACGGCATCGTAACAGTAGGCAGTCGTTGGTCTTATCTTCTTGCCGGTAGGGTTGTGGTGCTGCGCAATAAGGCACCCGGGCTCCGTGGGGGTGGGGTGCCAGATCGCCACATAGGTAGCGGTCTGCCCCAGGTCACGACGCCCCTTTGCCCACGCCCACGGATCAACTACCGTATGCGCCCCTTGGCGGTAAGGCGGCGGAAAGTGCATGTCCGGCGGCCGGTTGGGGACGGTAATTCTTAGTTCGTTCGGTTGAGTCAAAACGGGCTCTCCAGATGTGCGGTGTTTTGAATATTCTACAATAAAGCCTGCTCAATGCCGAGCATTCGGCCCCTGTTAGGCAACGCCAGCTTGCAGGAACCGCCCATGACGGTTAAGCTTAGGGCATGGATGAATTTAAGCAAAAGCTGGCAGCCGCCGGCTTTAGTGGTGAAATAGACACCTCTGACGAAACACGCGAATTTTACAGTCACGACGCCTCCCTGTTTGAGATCAAACCTCAGCTGGTGGTGAGCCCTAAAAACAGCCAAGACGTACAAACACTGGTTGCGCTGGTAGCCGCCAACAAAAAGGCCATGCCGCACTTGTCGGTCACGGCCCGGTCGGCTGGCACCGATATGTCCGGGGGCGCGGTTAACGACTCAATTATCGTGGACTTTAACAAGCACTTTCAAAAGATCGAAAGCGTGACGCCCCACGAGGCCCACGCCCAGCCCGGTGTATTTTACCGCGACTTCGAAAAAGCCACGCTTAAGCACGGTGCGCTCATGCCTTCCTACCCGGCCTCGCGCGATCTGTGCACTATTGGCGGCATGGTCGCCAACAACTCCGGCGGCGAAAAATCGCTGGAGTACGGTAAGGTCGAGGACTTTGTAAACCAACTGTGGGTAGTGTTTGCCGATGGCAAAGAATACCCGGTGCATGCCCTCAACAAGCACCAGCTCATTAAAAAAATGGGCCAAAATACCTACGAGGGCAGGCTGTACAAGCAGTTGTTCGAGCTATGCGAAAAACATTACGACGTTATTAAGGCCGCCAAACCCAAAGTGAGCAAAAACTCCATGGGCTACAACCTATGGGACGTCTGGGACCGCGACAGCGGCGTATTTGACCTTACTAAATTGATTGTGGGCTCCCAGGGTACGCTCGGTTTTGTCACGGACATAAAATATCGGCTGGTCCCCAAACGGCCCCACTCCGGGTTGCTGGTGCTGTTCCTGCGCGACATTGATGATCTGGGCGAACTTATCCCCAAAGTTTTGGAATCCAAGCCGGCCACGTTCGAATGCTTCGACGACGCCACGCTGCTACTAACCCTAAAGTTTATGCCGTATTTCCTAAAGATGCTCGGCCTGAAGAAATTTATTCACCTGCTGTTTAGTCTGATTCCGGACGGCTTCCAGCTGCTGCGCGGTATTCCCAAGATGATCCTGATGATTGAGTTTAACGGCCAGGCCGAGGATGAGGTGCGCCAGAAGATCAAAGCGCTGCACCAAGAACTCAAGCAGTACCGGGCGCGTTACGAAATTAACGGTTTCGAGGAAGACCCTACCGAAGGCAAAAGCGAAAAGTTTTGGACCATGCGGCGCAATGCATTTAATCTACTTCGTAGCAAGGTGAAAGAAAAACATACTGCACCGTTCATTGACGACCTCGTAGTAAATCCTGAATATCTTGCACAGTTTTTGCCTAAACTCCGCCGGATTGTCAAAAAGTATAAGTTCTTGGCCACGGTTCAGGGCCATATCGGCGATGGCAACTTCCACATTATTCCGCTCATGAAAATTGAGGACCCCAAAGAGCGCGCCAAGCTGCTGCCGGCCATGAAAGAGGTCGACGAGCTGGTGCTGTCCTACAAAGGCTCGCTTTCTGGCGAGCACAACGACGGCCTGGTGCGCGGCCCCTGGCTGAAGCAACAGTTTGGCCACGAAGTATACCAGCTTTTTAAGCAAACTAAAGCCATTTTTGACCCGCAAAACATTTTTAATCCCCACAAAAAGTCCGACGCTGCCTGGGACTACAGCTTTTCGCACATCCGCAAAAAATTCTAGCAGTTTTTGCGCCAGAGTTATCTACGCGTAACTAATGCCCGTGTTTAAATAGAGCACGAATCGCTAGGTAAACTTGTTCGAGCTTTTTGGGCGTAACCGCACCGTATACCCTGCTGACTATTGACGAGTCGGCCGTAAATAATTTATCGGGCCGTATGTAACTGTCCACCGGCAGACCGCCTTTTGCGAAGTCAGAAGCCCGTAATGCAATCGGATTTGAGCTGGCATAAGGCTTTGAGGTTATCTGGCAAAGGATCAGATCGTCAAAATCTACAACTGCTACGACTAAAGCAGGCCGATACTTTTGGGCCGCCAGGTTGGAGAATGGAAAGGCGCAGGAAACAATCTGCCCTACTGCAAATTTGCCCATGCCTCATCCTCCTCGGGCCGTAACCAATCCTTGGCTAGGGCCTTTTCGGACAACAGCGCCGTCTCAGAAACCTTTTTTGCCGGCGCTGCGGCGACTATACGTAGTTCGCCAGCTTTGGCGATTATTTGGACGTTATCGCCGAGTCCGCTCTGCAACAGCAGGGGTTTAGGAATTCGTATGCCTTTGGAGTTGCCAATACTTATGATAGTTGTGTTCATAGTATATACATTGTATCTACATAAAATATGACTGTCAATAGCGACGAAGGCGTGGGTGAGACGATTTAACCTGCAGACTATATCTATAATCGTGAGCCGATAGAGTGCTAAAATATGCCGTACGGATACACTATCTAAAAATGAGCAGGCCTTTATAACACTCATGGACGCGTATCGAGATAAGCTTGATGACGAACTTGCCAAAGCTCTTACAGAAAGCTATCTGGCCGGCGAGCAGGACATTGTTTTTACGAATTTTGTCGAGACTTTGAGTGAAATGGAGTACGAAGTGAGTTCCGCGAACCGCGCTATTTTCCGCCAAATCGCCGAGGGCCTCGGCCTGCTAGACGACTCCCCGGGCAAAGATCTGTTCTGGTAGGTTCTCGCGAGACGCCTCAAAATTGACCGCTTCTAAAGCACATCAAGCTGAGAAATGGCTTGAGATTTAAGGCGCTGGGCTAAAATGTACTGGCGTGGGACAGAGCAAAGCGATATGCTTAGCGTATATAACACAACTAGGGGGAAAAGATTGTATGGGAGTTTTAGACAAACTTGAGATGTCGCTGGTCGACCCGCTCGAAAAAAAGGCACCGGCATTGCCGCCCAATGCCCGCAGGGGCCTGGCCAAGGCCATGTGGATTATCGCGCTTGTACTGGGCGTTTTACAGTTGTGGGCCGCCTGGAGCTTTTGGCACCTGGGGCACTACATTGACGCGAGTGTTACCTACCTTAACACGATCTCGTCTTACTACGGCACGCCTAATGTCGCCGTGAGTCACTTGGGCTTGTTCTACTATTTGTCGCTGCTGTTCCTGGTAGTTGACGCCGTGGTGTTGCTGCTGGCAACTACCGGCCTAAAGGCCATGCGTAAGGCCGGTTGGAACTTCCTGTTCTACAGCCTCATTTTAAATGTCGCCTACGGACTTATACGGATGTTTGCCGAAGTCGGTGGTGGTTTTGGCCAGTTCTTTTGGACGCTCGTATCGACCGCTATTGGCGCTTACTTTTTGTTCCAGATCCGCTCCGAATTCGGTGGCAAAGCGCCCGTATCTGCGGCTCACAAAACTGACGCTGCTCCGGCACCTAAAAAGTAGCCCTTTTACAGCAAAGTTAACGCACAAAAAATACCTCGGTTTCCCGAGGTATTTTTTTGTAGCTTGGCTAATTTAGTAGCGGTTGCCGCCACCGTTGCCACCGCCATTGAATGGGCGACGCTCACGGTTTTCTTGTGGGCGAGCTTCGCTGACCACGATGGCGCGGCCTTCGATCTCTTGCCCGTTCAGCTCTTTAACAGCCTTCTGTGCTTCTTCTTCGGTGCTCATTTCGACAAAACCGAAGCCCTTAGAGCGTCCTGTTTCGCGGTCAATGATGACCTTAGCAGAAACAACGGTTCCTACGGCTGCAAAAGCTTGCTGAAGTTGGTCGTCGTTAACACTGTAACTCAGTGAACCGACAAATAGTTTGGTTGCCATTGGTATAGCTTATCCTCATTTACTACACTGAGGTAAGCTGGGTTTCTTGGTCCAGTTAGCTGCTCCTCGAGCGATACTTTTAATACATTTCTAGAACAGTTTTGAATAGCAGCATGTTTCTAGCTCCTGAAGTATAACACATGTTGTAACATATACCAATCAAGCCGGTTGTGCTTTACTAAAGAGTGTAAATAGGAGTTTGACGCATATGGCACTAGACAGTAACCCAAACGACGAAGAGAAACAGGAAAAACTCGACCAGGATTTTGAGACGCCGTTTTCTGAGCCTACGGATATTCCGGGCCAGGGGGCGGTGCCGCTCGACCATCCTTCGCTCGATACGGATGTAGATGAAGACGAGCGCTATAGCGAGGGGCGCGCCTCGGCGGCGGGGAGCGATGCGAGCGACAACAGCGGCAAGCGAAAGACCTAAACCAATATATTGACCACCGGCTCCTCCGCCGCTTTTTGGGGCCCGTTCACGCGCCGGAAAGCGACCGCTGAGTCACCTTACGGTGTCTCCTCGGATCGCTTTTCGGGCTGCACTACCGTTGAGTCCCCAAAAAGCGGCGGAGGAGCCGGTGGTCGTTCCTCTTCACTTTTGAGGAGCCGTTCATAGGCGGAAAATGCTTAACCTCGCTCGTTCCGGTGGTCTCTCTGGTTACTTTTTCGGCTGCACTACCGCTCAAGCTTCCATAAAGTGAGTGAGGAGCGTTTGGTGAGCCTTACCATAATCCTGCTTGAATAAAAGCGTAAGCGTATTCTATAGTTGATGGTAAGGAGACAAAGTAATGGCAAAAAATAGTAGGGATTATAACTCGGGTGGCGTGGGGTTTGTGGGGTCGATTGTTTTGGGGCTGGGCCTGGGCGCGTGGTTTGGGCACACGATTGCCGGAGTTTTAAGCGGCGTGGGCTTAGGATTTATTATGATGGCTCTGCTTACCAGAAGCCGCTAGCGCGCCTTGGCGCGCTAGCGTTCCTCTTAGGATTATGATGCCTCTAGCGTGAGGAGTGGCGGCGGAACAGCATGGCGGCAACAGGGATAGAGAAAATCAAAATCCCCAAGCACCAGGCCGTTGCTTTCCAGCCGTAGTTGCCAATAGGCGTGCCTACCAGCAAGGCCCGAATGGCCTCGATTACCTGGGTTATGGGTTGGTTTTGGGCAAATACCCGCAGCACACCGGGCATGCCGGCGGTTGGCACAAAGGCGCTGCTCGCGAAAGTTAAGGGGAAGATAAACACAAAGCTAATCCATTGCACGGCCTCGATGGTTTTAGCCAGCAAGCCCAAAATGGCCGATAGCCACGACATGGCAAAGGTAAACAGCAACAAAATGCCTAAGGCCATAGCCCATTCTTTAACGTTGGCTTTGGGGCGGAAGCCTACCGCCAGGCCGGCGGCGATCATAACCACGCTTGAGATGCTGTTGCGCACCAGGTCGGACACCGTGTGCCCTACCAGCACCGTCCAGCTGTGCATGGGCAGCGACTTAAAGCGGTCGACAATGCCGCGTTGCAAGTCGGTGGCTACGCCAACCGCAGTAAAGGTTGATCCAAAAGCCGCGCTTTGGATCAAAATCCCGGCCACCAAAAAGTTCACATAGGTGGTGCCCCCGGTATTAATAGCGCCGCCAAACACGTAGCGGAACAGCAGCATAAACATAATGGGCTGGAAGGCAACCGACAGTAACTGGTCGGTATTTTTGGTAATGTGCAGGATGCTGCGCTTAATAAGCACCAGCGAGTCGCTTATGGCCCAGTAAGTGCTGCTGCGCTGTTCGGGTTTAATGGCGTGGACGGTTTTAGCGGCTTCGGTCATTACTTTTTCCCTTTCTTGGTGGCTTCGGCGGTTTCTTCTTCGGCCACTTCGGAAGCCTGATGGCCGGTTAATTGCAAAAAGACGTCATCGAGCGTGGGTTTGTGCAGCGACAGGCTTTCTACGGTGATTTTGGCGTTTTCTAGGCGCTCTAATACCTCGCGCAGCTGGCGGACGCCGCGGTCGTTGGCAATACTCATGGTTTTGCGCTTTTCGTCGGCTTGGGCAGACGAGGCAGTGATAATTTGCAGGGCTTTGGTATAGGCGGCGGCCGAGCCAAAGCTAAATTCGATGCGTTCTTTGCCAACGTGCTTTTTAAGCTCGTCGGCGGTGCCCTCGGCAATGACCTTGCCGCCGTCTATGACGATGATGCGGTCGGCCAGCTGGTCGGCTTCCTCTAGGTATTGAGTCGTCAATAAAATGGTAGAGCCCTCGGCAGCCAGCTGTTTAATAATGTCCCACATGGCCAGGCGGCTGCGCGGATCGAGGCCGGTCGTTGGCTCGTCGAGGAAAATAACCGGCGGCGTGGCGATAAGGCTGATAGCCAGGTCGAGCCGGCGGCGCATCCCGCCCGAGTAGTTTTTGGTAACGCGGTTAGCGGCGTCGACTAAGTCGAATTGCTGCAGTAGTTCTTCGGTGCGGCGGGCAGTGTCGGCTTTGCTGAGGTGGTACAGGCGGCCCATCATCTGCAGGTTTTCGCGGCCAGTAAGATATTCGTCGATAGCCGCATACTGCCCAGTCAGGCCGATAACACCGCGCACGGCGTTGGCCTGGGTGGCAACGTCCAGCCCTTCTATGGTCGCTGACCCTTCATCGGACTTTAGTAAGGTAGCCAAAATGCGCACCGTGGTGGTCTTGCCGGCGCCGTTGGGCCCCAGCATGGCCATGATGGTGCCGCGCTTAACTTTAAGGTTAATGCCGTCCAGTACTTTTAATTTGCCAAAGGCTTTTTTGATGCCTACGGCCTCAATCGCGTATTCGTGTGTCGTCATAGCCCTTATTTTAGCATGGTGCATTTACAGGGCAATTAAGGTGATGTTCCCATGCGCCCCGGGCGCTGGTAAACAGAGCACACCCGCAGGTTCTGCTGGCTATACAGAGGTAATCGTGCTATTGTATGAAGGCAAGTTACTCTACACTCTACCCGTTACATATATTGAAGCCTTGGCAAGCCACTCTATTGTCGGCTACGGCGAAGACCCTGTCTCGCATAAATACTAGCTCATAGAAAGGCTTATCACATCATGGCAGCAAAATTATACGTAGGACGACTTTCCTATACCACTACCGACGACGCTCTTAAGGCATTGTTTGCAACTTACGGCGCCGTTATCAGCGCGCAAATTATCAAAGACCGCGATTCTGGCCAGTCCAAGGGCTTTGGCTTTGTCGAAATGGAAAAAGACGAAGAAGCCCAGGCTGCAATTAACGCCCTCGACGGCAAAGAAGTCGACGGCCGCACTATTGTGGTTAACGTTGCTCGTCCCCCAGAAGCTCGCTCTAACAGCGGCGGCAACGACTTCCGCGGCGGTTTTCAGCGCCGTTAGTCGGTAGTTCACGGAGGATTCCCACATGCAAACTATCCAAAAGGTTGGCACTGCCCAGCTGCTCTTTACGCGCGCCCAGCAAATGGGGCTGCAGCCTTCGTGGCTGACGCACCAGGGCGTGTTTGCGGTTAATACCGTACTGGGCGAAAAGTACATAAACTACTCCAGTAGCAGTTTAAACTCCCGGCTGGATGTCAGCCTGGCGCTCAACAAATATTTAACACGGCTGATTTTGGCCCGCCACGACATGCCCAATATCCCCTTTGCCAATGCCGCTACCTTGGCCGAGGCAACGGAATTTTTGGCACTGCACAAAAAGATTATCGTCAAGCCGCTTAAGGGATCCAACTCGCACGACGTGCGTATTGTAACCGACCCTGCCGACTTGCCGGGCGACTCTATCCACCGCTACATTCTAGAAAAGTACATTGCTGGCAAAGAAATGCGCTACCTTATTTTAAACGGTGAGGTTATTGGCGTACACCAGAGCGAGTACGGCGAATCGGTTGAGGAAACCCGCGATTTGCAGCGCATTTCGTATTCTTCTAGCGAATGGGATCCGGCGCTCGCCGAGCAATCGGTCAAGGTTGCTGGCATTTTTGGTTTGCGTTTTGGCTGTGTTGACTACCTGGTCGACGCCCAAGGGCAAGCGCACATCCTGGAGATCAACAGCGCACCTGGCATGAAGTGGTTCCACGCGCCCACAACCGGCCCGCCGGTGGACGTTGCTCGTTTGTTTTTGCAGGCAATGCTTACCGACTTAGACCAACAATGGAGTATACTTAAGAAGTAAGGAGATGGCTTATTTAAGAGACGTGTCGATAAGCAGAGAAGGTAATTTCGCCTCCCCGCGCCGCACGCTCCGAAATGGCCAGCTAGTTCCATGAAACATCCCATCGCTAAGACCAAAAATAACGTCGCCGTGTATGTCGACTTAGTCAACTCGCAGGCCGCGGTTCACATCGCCCAGCAACCATACCTACTGGGCTTGGTTAAGGAATTGCTTGGCCAGCTCAAGGCCGAGGGCCCGCGGGTTCGCGTCGACCAAAACATGGGGCGCAATATCGGCTACAACTACGTGGTCGAAACCACCGAAAAAGACACTATTTTGTACGCCCAGCGCCTGCACGACGAAACTTTCACTCGTTTTGTTAAAAACGGCATGCCGCGTACCACCCAATACTTAACGGTTATTTTAGAACGCGACGAAGATGGTTCGTATCAGTTACAAGACACCTGGGTCGGGCGCCTAAGCCCGCCGCGCCCCGGTAGCCAGCACGAAACAACCCGTAGCAAGCCATTTTGGGCAACACACGCGTTTGTGCTTGATGGCCAAGCCGTGCAACTGCGCACGGTTACCAAAGTTTGTCCTTACGAAAACTGAGTACCGCTTATGATACACTACAATCTGTAAAGTCTGAAAGGTAGCTCGCATTATGTCTAAAGACCGCGGACGTAAAGAAGTAAAAAAGCCCAAGAAGCCAAAAGAATAGTGGTACAGGGCCAAAAAACCGATTCTTCAGGAATCGGTTTTTTGGTTGCCGGGGCGTTTTACGGCCGCCAGTAAACTTTTGGGTATGGGCCGGCAGCCGCAGTGCTTGTGGTGCTTTAAGTGCCACTTCAGTTTTTCGACTGCTGTGGCATCCCGGGGCATTTTGTGGCGGTCGTGCCAGCGCTTATTCATACCCGCATTGTAGCAAGCTTTTGCCCTCGCCGCTGGCAAAAAGTCGCCGATGTATATACTCTTAAGGGATAGTCTATGTCTAAGCCCTCAGAAATCCTGCTGTCGGTCGTGGTGTCGGTATTAACGAACGCGTCAGTTTGACCGCTTTCCATGCGCCGCTCGTAGCGGTAGTTTCTAAGTGCACCAAAGACAATTACGAGATTATATATTGTGTCGTTTACCACCCTGCCGCTGTATTTGCTTGGCTACCTAGGCATGCTTATTGCCACTGGCGCCGTGCTGTTGGGTGGCAGCGTTTATAGAGCAAATTTTATTAGGCGACCCGTGACATTGGCGCTACACTGGTACTGCGCTTTTAAGTGTGTTGCTACTATTTTTGGTAGGGGTGTTGCTTATGTCGCAGGGCATTTTGTTGCGGTATATTTCGCACATACATAGCAAAAGCAAACGGCGCTCACTCTATATTATTATTGACCATGATGGCTCGGAAGGCTTAGATAAACAGGAAGGTTAACCTAAAAAACGTGAAAGCAAAATTCTACAAACTCATGAAAAATTCAAAAATACGCTACGTGGTGGTGGGCGGCAGCGTGTACGTCGTAGAAGTAGCCGTTATTTTGCTTGCCCAGGGGTGGGGTGCCGGGCCGGTTTTGGCGGTTGCAATTGGCTTTTTAGTGGGCCTGACGCTGTCTTTTATTTTGCAAAAGTTTTTTACCTTTGGCGACAGGCGTACGCATCACCGGATAGTTATTGCTCAGGTCGTGGCGGTAATGCTGCTTGTTTTGTTTAACTTTAGCTTTACACTGCTGAGCGTTAAGCTGGCCAGCCCACCATTTCCGGCAGTTGTGGTGCGTACGTTGGCCCTGGGTATAACGACTCTTTGGAACTTTTACCTGTACCAAACCCACATCTTTAGTAATCCTGAAGACACGCTACACTAAGAGCGAAATCGGGCAATAACGGCGTACCGTACAATTAAACAAGCATAAAAGCGTATGGCATAGAGTGCAAAACTTCTAACGTTCCCAAGGACGTGGTGAGCAATGTAATATGGCAATGGCTGCGCTGCTCGCCGCACTTGCTGGGTTACTATGCCGTAGCCGGCGCGTTCGTGCTGCTGGGGACCACGCTGCTGCGTCCTATTTAGGTGCGCGCGCGTCCAACAAGGCAATGCCGACCATCTGGTTGATAGTATGCTTTTTGAGCATGCCAGTACCTTTCATGGGTCAGTAGTATTGCCTGGTGTACATAGTTCTTTGCTTAAATGGCCAGTTTTTTGCTTATCCACCTGTTTGGCGCCTCTAGCGGCGCGTTTATTGCCTCTACTATGGCGATCGTGCTGGCTACCGTGGACCCGTTGGCGTTTTTGGCTTGCGGTGGTTGGCTTGGGACTATATGCCGTGTACCAGTTGTTATGTTTGGGTGTGTTGCGCCAGGCCGCCAGCGACGCCCAAGCGCTTCCTGTTACGCCCGTATATCGCTGGTGTTTATGCATTTGCCCGACAGCAACATTAACGGTCACGGCTTTGCCACCTCGCACCACCAGAGCCTCGAGCAGCTCGAAAAAAACAAGGGCAGCGTGGCGCACACCGTCGACAGACAGTCCCACTGCACAACCGACGAGTTTACTTCTGCCCTGGTGACACTCAGGGGAGTGTACCGCCCGACCGAAACCCGCACCCAGGCCAATTATCTGAGCATGCAGTTCCCCGACCACAGCGACCACATGGCTGTGGGTGCTACACCCAACGGGCCTACAGCCAGTACGAAGGCCAGCAGTACGAGGATAACGTGGTCATCCCTTCAAGTTTTATATAGGCTACCCGGTGCACCAAATGCCCGAGAATGTCTCTGGCGCCGAGCTCAACGACAAAGAAGCAACGTTTTTGCATTACGCTAAGTTTGACAGCATCGTGTGCCAGTCCGTATTGCAATGCGGCCAGACTGCCACCTATAACGCCTATTTACGGCGCCAATATAAAAACAATAACTAGACTCGCCACCGTCGGCTGAGTAAAATAATGAACATGCAAACACTATTTGGCGCATTACAACCCAAAGTAGTACTCGGGGTTGGCGCCCACCCCGACGACCTCGATTTTGGCTTTGCCGGCAGTGCCGCGGCCTTTGCGCAGCAAGGCGCCCAAGTGTACTACCTCATTGTGACTGATGGCAGTAAGGGCAGCGCCGACCGCGCGGCTGTGCCCGAGCAGCTCACCGCCTTGCGCCGCGACGAGCAGCGGGCCGCTGCCCGTATTTTAGGCGTGAGCGATGTTTTCTTTTTGGATTACGTTGATGGAACTTTGCAAAACACCTTGGAGCTGCGGCGCGATATTGCGCGGTTTATCCGTCGCCTTAAGCCTGATGTCGTGGTTACTATGGACCCATCGGTGCTGTATGCGGTCGAGCATGGCTTTATTAACCATCCCGACCACCGCGCTGCCGGCCAGGCCACGCTCGACGCGGTCTTTCCTCTGGCGCGTGACCACCTGTCATTCCCCGAATTACTTGCTGAGGGCCTAGAACCTCACCAAACCGCAACCGTGCTGCTCGTTAATTTTACCGACCGTAACTTTGCGGTGGATATTAGCAAAACACTACCCCTCAAACTGCAAGCGCTGGCCGCCCACATCAGCCAAATGCTCCACCTGCAAGCTACACAGGCAAAGGTAACGACCTGGGCCGCCACTGCTGGTTCGGCTTACGGAGTGACGCACGCCGAGAGCTTTGTGCGAATAGACGTCGACTAGTTTTTATCTGGATTTAGGCTGCGCGGCTTGAGCCTGGGTAAAAAGCTGGCGCAGCGCGGCCGCAATCGCCGTATTTTCGATAATAACCGCTGCTTGGCGGGCGGGGTTGTCGCTTGGCACGGCCAAAATGGCGCTGGTGTGGAAGATAGTAATATCGGCAATAGGCAGGTGCTTGGACTGCGTAGCTGCCACCAATAGTGCCGGATGGTGCGACTCCAGGTTGAGTGCCTGCGCGCTACGGGTAACGAGTAGCACCGGTTTGCCGGGCGCTGTTTTACTCAGCGCGTCGGCCTGCAGCGCTGCTACTGCCTGCGCCCCGTGTACCAGCCGTGTGGTTATGGCCGTTTCGGAGGGTTTAAGCCCGATATGTTCGAGTGCGGGGATGAGCCGGTCCAGCTCGGCATCACGGCGGGCTACCTCTTGCGCTTGCGTTTTAAGGAAATCTTTTAACCCGTCAATGCCCACGGCTGTAAAAATACTTTTGCTGCTGTCGCTGCCGCGGGTTACCAGGCCCAGGCGCGACAGTTCGTCGAGCATGTCGTAGGTGGTGGGGCGATTTAATCCGGCCTGCTCGGCAATTTTTTGGGCCGGCGCCGGGCCAAGCATACGGCTGGCTATGTATACCTTAGATTGTTTCTCGCTCAACCCAATGGCGGTGAGTGCGGTGGTGAGGCTGGCAGGCTGCATAGTCCCAGTATAATGCTTGTCGGCAGTTTTCGACGACACTCTGGCAAATTTAGCGTTTGTTGTAATCAATACAAGTAGTATAAATTGGGCTGTGTATATTGGTAAAAAGGGATGCTACAGGTATAAATGTCCGTAACGCCGGCGCGGGCGCACTGGTCGCTGCCGGCGTGGAGTCGGGGCGCTACAAAAAGCAGTAGTTACCCCCTTAGGCAAGTTTATATAGAGGTAAGAGCCATGACTCGCTGTGTAATCTGGGATCTTACTTTCTGCCGTTCGCCAGGTCTACGAGCGTGGAACCGCCGCGTTCGAGCCAGCGGTCGTAGGTTGGACTGTGCGGTGCGCTTCGCTCCCGCCACATATTGTAGGCGTCGCGCGAATATACAACGGTTTGCGTGTCAGTAAGCCCCTTGCCCTGCTCCAGGTTGTTGGCGGCGCCCGGGCCGCCGTTGTAGCCGGCGGCGATTAGTTCAACGGTTGCGTTCCACGATGGCCCCTGGGAGTGCTCACCAAACTCGGTACGCAGGTATGCCAAGTAGGCAGCGCCAAATTCGATGCTGGTGTGCGGGTCGTATAAATCGTAGCTGGTACGTGGTTGACTCAAAAACTTGGCGGCAATATCTTTGGCCGTGGGCGGCGTGACTTGCATGAGACCTTTGGCGTCCGCCTCGCTATTGGCCTGAGGGTAACCGCCGGACTCCAGAGTCATAATAATGGCAATCAGGTTAGGGTCAATATTATACTTTTGGCCCATTTCGGTTATCGGTGCTTCCCAGTGTTTAACAGTTGGCGGCAGCCACGCAATTGTTACCCCGGCTTTGCCGGCGGCCAAGGGTACTCGGCGCTCATTAACCAGGTGTGCCGCCTCTACGCAGGCCAGCGCTATCCCCGCGCCCACAATCAGCATGAATAGACTGTGGCGAGATGGAAAATGGGCGTGCAGTTTAGGCATATCTACTTATAATACCAAATAGAGGCGGCCGCATGCCGCGGGCGTGTGTGTGGCGGTCCCTTTTATAGAGCGTATAGTAAGATAGATGTTGCCTGTGGGGTAGCTCCTAGTTTTTTTGTACAAATCGGACAGTATGTATGCGATAATGCTTACTTAGGTTGCCTTAGCAGGCATGAAGCATCTCAAATTATCAAAAAGGACCGCTGCATTCATGAATCCCATAACTAAAAACAAGTTCAGTCACTTTTTTAGGCACGCACGCAGTAAACTGATTATCGCGGGTTGTACGGCAGCAGCCGTGGCCGCCGTTGGTTTATTTATTGTTGCCACCCATGCTTCGGGCTTTTTTGCCTCGGTCGATCCCGATCAAGGTACCCTCACCGCCAACGCGCACATAGTTAACGATGCCGGTGCGTCCGGCGGCAAGGCTATCCAGTTTACTGCGCCGGCGGTTACGCCGCCCACTACCCCGCCGCCCACCACACCCCCGCCATCGGGCACGCTAACCAACTGCATGCCCAACCCTTCGCGCTGTGGGTATCCCGACGCGACGAACACCGGTGTGCCAGCGGGCACGGCTCTGACGGCCGTCAACGGCGACATGACCATCAGCACCGCTAACGCGGTCGTTGACAGCAAAGAGGTCTTTGGCTGTATCAATGTCACGGCTCCAGGTGTCACCATTAAGCGTACTAAGATACATTGTGACGGCTCGTACGGCATCTACATGAATGACCAAGTGTCTGGAGCGAGCAACACTCGTCGACTTACCATACAGGATAGTGACATCGAATGTCTGAACATTCACGAGACCGCCATTGCCTACGTTAACATTACCGTGCAGCGTGTTTATATTCACGGAGGATGTGAGAACGGCGGTGCCTTCAATGACAACACAACAGTGCAAGATAGCTATATAACCGACATCCTAGAAATCCACCCCGAACTGCCGACTGGTACTCACGGTGACGGTATCCAGTTTGCTGGTGATGTTGCCAACATCTTGATCGACCACAACTCAATCATCGTCGGTGCCGTAACCAGCGCTCTTAACTGGACAGATCCTGCCGTAAGCTTTGTGGCCCAAAACAACTTACTTTCCGGCGGCGGCTATACCGTGTACTGCCCGCGCTCCGCAACGCCAGCTGGATCCTTTCAAGTTATCAATAATCGCTTTGCCGGCAGCCCTACCTATGGCCAAACCGACCACTGTACCACCAGCGGTGTGACTTTCACCGGTAACTACCAGGATTCTACACTCCAGACGGTCGTCCCTAACTAGTGCTCCAGCATAGAGCGGCTACTTTGTTTTAGGCGATAAATTGGGGTATTTGTTCGATGATTTGCTGCAAATTAGCTTTATCGAAAAATCCCAGCACGCCGTACTGTTGGACCTTTTGAATGTCATCGGCCTGCTGTAAGTCGGATGTAATGATGACTTTAACGTCTTTGGTTGCCGGATTGGCGCGCAGCTCGCGCAAGGTCGCAAAGCCGTCCTTAATGGGCATAATAAGGTCAACAAGTAGTAAGTCGGGCTTGCGGGCTGCTACGGCCTGCAGAGCCTCTTCGCCATTAGCGGCCAGCTGCACTTCGTAGCCCTGCTGGATCAATTTATTGGATAAGACACGCGCGATAAGCTTGTTATCTTCGGCGACGATTATGAATTTTTGAGTGGTCGATGGCTGCATATAACTTCCCTCCTTATTTGCTTATGTCCGGCTCGTTATATTGACGATACCAGAATCTAACGCAAAGCTCACGCTTCGTCCTTTATCGCCGCCAACGTTCATGCTCTCAATTGGTATTCCTTGTTGAGCCAGAGTTTGCTGTACGGCGGCAACGTTTTGGCCGCCTATGTGGTTTACAAACGCCCCGAGTGTTTTAAACATGTGTGCGCCGCCCACAATGTGGGCAATAAGGTTGGCGCGGGGGCTGCCCATTGCCTCAAGCTTTTCTAGTACCATGGGTAAAGCGGTATCGGCAAAGCGCAGGGGGTTTAGAGCACCTGCATCAGGCTGTTTGGGCAGCATTATATGGCATAGGGCGCCTCTTTTTTGAGTTTGATCATAAAAGCACACTACTACACACGAACCAATGCCGCTGCTTTCCAGTACCATTGGTTCGCTGGCTACCGCAAAGTCAGCCGTGTTAACTTCGAGGGTCTGTTGCATGGCCTGGTTGTGTTAAATTGGTAAGCTTGGCGAGTAAAGCCATAGTCGACGGAGGGTCGATGATCGACAGCATCTTGAGACTCGTGCCGCTGGTTGTAAGGGTAAACACCTCTTGCAGCACGAGCGCTTTGTCAAACTTAGTGCCAAACTCGGCAATAAACGAGTCAAGTATGGCTCCAACCATGTCGGTAGTGCTCGCCGGAACCGATTGCATAAGCTTGAGACCACTAAAGGTGGCAATGGCGCTGAGTGCTGCGCCGCCCACAATGTTGGCCGTTTCGCGCAGGACGGTTTGGTCCGGGTCGACAAAGATGCCGTTGGCCTGCTTGTTAACGACATCTTCGGTTACCTGTTGGGCGTCGCCAGGATCTAGGGTAAACAGCAAGAGTCCCCTCATATCACCCTCAATCTTTACGAGCGCTGCTGCCGAAACGTGCGCAACGTCGCCAATTTCGGTCAGGATCTTTTCGACTGCCACGAGTTTAACGCTGGGCAGCGCAACCCGCACCTCCTGGCCAATAAGCTTGGCTAAAGCGGTGGCGGCATTGCCGGCAGCTATGGTGGTTACTTCTTGCAAGGGTTCCAGGTTTGTTGTGTCGTCCATTTAAAATAACTCCTGAGGATTAATAATGAGGGCTGTTTTGCCGTCACTTAAAATAGTAACGCCGGCAAAGCCCGAAACGTCTTTTAAAACGCTTGGCACCGGTTTAATGACAATATTTGAGCTGTCCAGCACTGTGTCAACAATGAGTCCCACTCGCTGGTCGTGTTCACCGACAACAATAGCCAGGACGTCTTTTGTGCCCGTTGTATCGGCGGGCGGTTGCCCGTCGCGCAACCGGGTGAGTTTGGTGTCGAGCCGGACGAGCGGCACGTCTGTTTCGTCCAGTACAAATACTTCCTGGCCGCCTATTTTTTTAATGGCCGTGGCCGGGATGTTAACAATGCGTTCCACCGCTAGTAAGGGGACGGCAAAGCTCTGTCGGCTAACGGTAAATATAAGGGCTTTGGCAATTGCCAAAGTAAGTGGTAGTTTGATAACAAACGTGGTGCCTTTGCCGGTCTCCGAAATAACATCAATCGTACCGCCAAAATTGTCGACCATCTTTTTAATGGCCAACAGTCCAACGCCCCTCCCCGAAATTTGGGTTACTGTTGCGCTGGTAGAGATGCCCGAAAATAAGGCATCTTTTAGGGCCTTGCTATTTGTTTCGCCCGCCGGCAGCCCGGCTTTTTGAGCGACCCCCGGCCAATCAATGCCCTGGCCGTCGTCCTGTACACTTATCTGGGCGTAGTCTTTTTGCCGTTCGGCGAGCAGCGTAATGGTGCCACGATCCTTAATGCCGTGCGATACCGCATTGCGCAGCAGATGCACGAGCGGTTCGTCCAGACGGTCGACGATGGTGCGGTCAAGTTCCAATTCGCCCCCTGTTATGACCAGCTCAACTTGTTTGTTTTCGGCTCGGCCCAAATCCCGCACAGCCCGGGGAAAATGGTCGAATACCAGGCTTACGGGCACGGCCCGAGCCTTCATAATTTGGTGCTGCAGGCTGGCGAGGATACGCTCTGAGGCATTGAAGTAATCTTTTAAGTCGGTATGCTCGTCACCTAGCAAGGCGTTGATTTTTTTAAGCTTCATACGTTCTATCAGTAAGTTTTCGAGCTGGTTCATCATTTCGTCGAGTATCTCAACTTTAACGGCAATCGTGCTGACGGTCCTGGGGGCTGCCGGTTGCGATCCGCTGTTTGTTGCTTGGGGCGCAAGTGGTTCCTGCTTGGTTGGTGCTGCTTTGGTTGGTTCCGCGGCAGTTGAGGATTGGCCGGCTGTGGCTGCGTCTAGGGCAGGAGTTGTGGCGGTTGCCGCCGGAGACGCCTGCTGGGGCATGGGTGATGCGCTTTCGGCTTGTCCACCCTCGTGGGCAGTTTTGCCTGAGCCTTCGGTTGTCACGCCCGATAATTTTTTGAGCATCTCTGTTTGCTGCGAGAGGTCGGTTTCGTGGTTTTCGTGCTCTATGTGGTTGATCGAGTCGGTAAGCGCGTCGAGCGCAGAAAATAGGTGGTCGGCGAGTTCGGCTGTCATGGCCAGCCGGTTATTTTTTATCTCGTAAAACACATCCTCAACGGTGTGGCACAAAAAACCGGTACTCTCATATTCCATGGCCGCCGACTGGCCTTTAAGCGAATGTGCGCAGCGAAAAATTTCTTCGATCGCCGCTTTGTCGGTTGGATTTTTTTCGAGTACGAGCAATGAGTCGTTAAGGGTTTGGATGTACTCGCGGCTGGTTTGGATATACAAATCTTTGTATTCGAGGTATTCGTTCATGCCAACACCTCGCTGATTGTGACCATGATGTGGCTGAGCGGCACGACGTGGTCGGCCAACCCATGGTGTACTACCTCGTAGCCCATGCCAAACACGGCGCTCGACGGCTCGTCTTGCACAATCGTGTGGCCCCCGCTTTGCTTAATATGGCCTATGCCCAGCAGCCCGTCTTTGCCCATACCGGTAAGGATGACGCCAATAGTTTTAGCGGGGTAGGCCTCTGCGGCCGAAGACATAAGCATGTCAACCGAAGGCGTCTCCATACCTTCGCTGTCCTTTTCGACTTCTAGCGTCACGGCGTCGTCCGTGCGTACTACCGTGGTTGTGGTGCCGCCAACCGCAATATAAATCGTGCCGGTACTAAGACGCAGGCCTTGGCTGGCGCGTACGACCTTTAACTGGCATTTCTTTTGCAGGCGCTCAGTAAATGACTGGGCAAAAGTTTTAGGCAAGTGCTGAGCGACCACAATAGGGTACGGAAAATCTGCCGGGAACTGCGGCAGCAGGGTTTCGAGGGCGGCGGGTCCGCCAGTGGAGGCGCCAATAACTATAATGTTGTCGGTTTTTCGGTACTGCCAGCTCGCTTTCGGAGCAAGGGCGGTGGCGCTACGAAGCTTGGCCGGGTTGATGGCTGCCGCGGTTTTAACCTTTTCGAGCAGCAGGTCGCGTACTTTGTCCATATCCATGCTAAACGAGCCAGATGGCTTCAAGACAAAGTCGGCGGCCCCTAAGGCAAGGCACTGCAGGGTTATGTCAGCGCCCTTTTCCGCATAGCCGGACACCATAACGACCGAAGGGTGTGTCGGCGACGCCATAATGGCCCGCAACGTTTCTAAGCCGTTTAGGCCCGGCATTTCGATGTCTAGGGTGACCACCGTGGGCCTCAGCGCCGCAATTTTTTGCAAAGCCTCGTTGCCGTCGGCGGCTTCACCAACAATCTCCAGCGTTTTGTCGGTCTGCAAGATGTCTTTAATAACCTTTCGCATAAAAAAACTGTCGTCGACAATCAAAACTCTAGTATTTTCCATGCACCAATGCGCCCTTCCCTATTAGCTTGCGGCTGGCAATGGCGCAGGAGTTTCGGCGGCAGGGGTGCCGGGAAACAATTTATTAAGCGAGTCTATGACTAATTTGGCATCAAAAGGTTTTACAATATAGTCCTTTGCGCCAAGTGATCGAGCTTGTTCTATGACACTGTCCTGCCCCATAGACGAAACGATCACGACGGAGGGCAGACCTCCGCCTATTTCTTTGAGTACTTCTATGCCATCCTTGCCTGGCATAACAATATCGAGCAGTGTTAAATCCGGCTTCTGCGCCTGGCAGGCGGCAATTGCTTCGTCGCCGTTGCCGGCTTCAATAACTTCGGCGGTGGCCCACTTGCTCTGTGCCACCAGGTCCCTTAAGATTTTTCGCATAAACGCACTGTCGTCGACAATTAAAATTCTCATACTTCTTCCCCCTTTTCGTTAATCGGTGCGGGCGGCGTTACCGACCCACCCTGCACGGCCTGTAATTCCTCTACATTCTTTTCCGATAATATTTTTTGCAAGTCCAAAATAAGCAAAATCCTTTCTTGCACGCCTTGTTGCGGGTCGCCCTCCAGTACAATTACCCCTGGTAGGTACTCGGAAGAAATTCGGGCCTGCAGTATCTCGGGCGGCGGTTTAATGGCGTCCGCCGGAATTTTTAGCACCTCCTTGACTTGGTCGACCAGTATGCCAAACAGGACTTTTTGTCCGCTCTCGGCAATCATGATGTGTTGATGGATGGTTTGGGTGTCACGATGGAGAGCAAATTTTTTCTCGAGGTCCAATACCGGTACTATTTTGCCCCGCAAGTTAGTCAGGCCTAAAATGTAGTCCGGAGCGTTGGGGACAGCAGTAATCTCTAAGGTAGGCACGACTTCGGTCACTGACAGAATCGGCACGGCGTATTCTTCGTTGTCCAGCACAAACACGACAAATTGTTCTAAGCGAGCCTGTGATGCTGCTTGCTCGTTGTTCATTGAATCAATCGGTTGGGCCCATTAGATGGTGGCTGTTCGGCCGTCTTGCTGCGCTCTACGGCGTGGTACACAGTGGACAGCACTGGCTTACGCACCTCGGTGTGACCGCCTGGGGTTGAGATACTATTATCGTCGCTCGCCTGGCCGTTTTCGCTGTTTTTTACCAGGCTCTGTAGCTTATCGGCAAGACGCTGCAGATCGTTAGAAGCAGCGGCAACTTGCTGGGAGGCGGCAGATGTTTGCTGGGTTGAAGCAGACAATTGTTGAGCCCCAGAGGCTGACTGCTGGGCCACGGCCGCAATCGAGTCCATAGTCCGAGCTATCTGAGAAATAGCCGCCGCTTGCTGGTTGACACCAGAAGCGACATCGTCGATTTTAATTGACGATCTGCCAATACTCTCGACGGTCACCGAGATACTGCCGCTTATTTCTTTAACAATTTGCTGCACGTCCTCTGCAGCCTTTGACGACGAGTCGGCTAGCTTCCTTACTTCATCAGCAACCACCGCAAAGCCGCGGCCGGCCTCGCCAGCCCGGGCGGCTTCGATGGCAGCATTAAGCGCCAGAAGGTTGGTTTGTTCGGCAGTAGTGGTAACGACGCCAACCATTTTACTAATCTTTTCGGTTGATTCGCCCGTTTGCTGAGCGAGCTTGGAGGCCTGTGTCGTGGAAGTACTGACATCGCGGCTGGTCGCAGCCATTTGGCCCACAGCCTGAGACATTTGAGTTAAGGCTGTGGATATTTCTTCTGCCTGTTTCGATTGCTGGGTTGCTCCCGAGGCCACCTGCTGGGCAATAGCCGCATTTTGCTGGGCGCCCGCCGAAGCTTGCTGAGTTGATGCAGACAGCGCCAGACTCAGCTTGGTGAGCTGGTCGACAGAGTCTTTAACGACGCGAGTAATCTTGCCTGCCCCTGCCTTCATGTACATGCCTAGTACAATGCCCAGCAGTAAACCAACCAAAATACCTATATAAATTATTTTCTTGGTAGTAGCCGAGCTGCTTTCGGCCTGCAGCGCAGCCTTGGCGGCGTTTTGTTCGTTATAGGAAATAAGCTTATTGATACTTTCGGACATGGCGTCGAACAGTTCATCCGAGTCATTAAAAAGTTTGGCAGCTTCTTGGTTTTTGTGGGCCCGGGCAAGCGGCAGCAGTTGGTCGTTAACTTTTGAGTAGTCATTCCACTGGCCTTCAAAAATTTTGTATAGTTGGGCTTCTTCGTTAGAGGCGATGAGAGCCTTGTACTCCGCCTGATAATCCTTCATGGCGGTGTCGAGCGATTGCAGTGCTGCTTGGAGTGTAGTTTCTTCCTCGAGGGTCGTTGCCCGGCCATAGCGCAGCTGGTCACCGCCAAAATCGGCGGCTGTGGTATTTATTTTTCCCAAAAGTATGGCGCTGGGCAGCCATTGTCTCTGCACTGCTGCGACTTTTTGGTTGACCGTATCGAGAGAGCGTACGCTTAAAATTCCTTGAGCGGTAAGAATCACCAGCAATATCGCCAAGCCAAAGAAAATCCGACGCCCAATAGTAATATTTTTTAGAGGATTCATAAATATGCTTCTAGTCTTCTATTTAAGCATAATCGGTATGGCTGCAATGTGCAATAGAGACACTAAAACGCTTTCATCTTTTGGTGCTGGCTATAAAACAAACAGGCAGCATATGGCAATTTGCACTATACTAAGGCAGACATGAAAAAACGCGACAAGAAAAAGCAAAACCTGCTGCAAAAGATTACTACTAAGCGCGCCCAATACGAAAAGGCCCGCAAGCAGAAGCAAAAGGCTAAAAAGCTGCAGGCCTAAAAAGCCCGGCAGGTTTATCTGGCCTTATTTAGCGCACCTAGCTCACCAAGCGCCAACAGGCTTAAACGAGAAAGGTCCGCCCCTCCCCGGTGCGTGTTGCTTAAAAAGCGCGCAAGCTACATTATATGGTGGTGCAGTACGTGCAAAATTTCCTGGTAATGGTGCAAGTAAAAGTAGACGTTAAACACCAGCAGCAGCGGGAATACAACAAAATTTTCCACCCACTCGCCGGTTGTAATTCTCCAGGCGCGCAGCGGCGGCAATCCAAACTTAATAGGTATGGGTAGTAGCCACGGCACCCCTTCCTTAGTGAGGGTGTCCATAACCAGGTGCGAAACCATACCAATCATAAATGCCCACCACACGTACCCACTGTTGACCGACGGCATAAGCGGGTGCAAAAATGCCAGCAGCATATGGAACAAATAGCCAAACAGCGCGAGTCCTAAAATGGAGTGGGTTATAAAGCGGTGGCCACCCAGCATTTTGTCGAAGACTTTGCCCAAATACTTACCCACCGGCAAGTTACGCCAAAATGGCGCCGTGGGCTGGTCGATATCCGGGGTAATGCCCCCCACGAGGTTGGCGATAACCGCAATAATCACCGTAGCCAGCGTAAGGTTGCGCGTCGGGCCCAGCAAATATACCACCCCTAAGGCAGTAATAGCGGCCAGGTCGTGGGTACGCGCAGTCATGCCCCTACTATAGCGTACCCGCTCCGTGCTGGTAAGGTCTATGCTAGTAGGAGGGGGCGTTGTTAGCTAGTGGTATGTGAGCCGGCCTGCGCCTTTCCGTCGCTTCAGAGCACCAGCAAAAGAGCGTTTCCGTCTGAAGTACGATCGTGCAGGGCGCTACTCCTCCAACTTAAGCCGTTTTGGTAAGGGGCTGCAGGATGTTTTCGGCCCGCTTGCGTAGCCGTCTGCTAGACAGGGCAAGAGGCGGTGGCAGTCCGGCGGCTTTGGCCTTTGCACCAAACGTAACCAGGTCGCGGTAGCCCAGGTCGACAAAATCTTGCAGGTCACCGTGGGACGGGTCCCTGGGCCGTACCCGTATGGCCGCATAGCCTAACCTGGTTGTAGTTAAGTTGTAGACGGCAACACCAAAAGAATAGCTTACGCGTGTAACGTCGCCCGGATACAGCAAACGCCACAGGGAGATGGTGTGCGCAGTTGCCTGTGCGCCGAGCAGCAGCGCTACTTCTTCGTGCGCTTCCTCGTGTGCAATGTCTGCTTCAATCTGCTTGTTCGAGCGGGCGCGCAGTCCAAACTTAGCAGCACACAGCGTGTCGATCGAGCTATAATCGTCGGGGCTGCGGAGCGGTACGACATGGGGCGCAATAACTCCCTCTGGGTTAATACGAAACAGGTCATTGTCGCTTACAAAGGGGAATTCGGCCGTGCCTGTTGGGGGCTGTACGGCGACTGACGTCCGGCGCATATCGATAATAGGCGCATGATTGACCGCTTCTTCAATGGCCGAACTATAAGTTTGCATTACTGTAGTATACAATATTTATATAAATATGCAAGGGCTTGGTTGTTGCAGCCTGGCGATGTTAATTTTTTGCTCCACCAAACATTAGATAATTGTTATACTTATGCTTGGCCGCAAATAATAAGGCCATTTTTACCCTTAATTATTATCTAACAGTAGGAGAAATCGCCCCGTGCAAAAAATTAAAAGAATTATCTATGCCATTGTATTAAGCGTATCCGCGCTGGCGACCGGTGCCGCTGTGCCCGCCCATGCAGTCAGCCCGTTTGGTGCCCAAACCGGCCCGCAAACAGAGGTAGCCACCAAGGCAGGCTGGTGCGCCTCCTTTAACGCGCCTGTGGCGCCGGCCCCGGGCCAGCAGCGCACTTGGCAGGTAGCACTCACCTACTGCCAACCATTTAGGTGGGCCAAAGGCACACACCAGGTCGATGTGCTTACCCACGGTTCTACCTACACGCACACTTACTGGGACTGGCCGCAGTACCCCGCGCTATACTCATACGTCGATAAAACTTTAGCCGCCGGCCGGGCAACCCTCAATTATGACCGCATCGGTGCTTACGCTCATACCGGTACCCTGGCCAGCACCCGGCCAGCCAGCACCGACATTACTATGGCCACCGACGCGTACGTACTGCACCAGTTAGTTCAGGGTTTGCGCCTTATTGGCTACCAGCACATTAACTCGGTCTCTCACTCCTACGGCGCGGGCGTGGCCTTGGCCGAGGCAGCCGCATATGCGGGCGACAATAAAGACGTAAGCAAGGTTGTGCTTACGGGCTACTTGCATCGCCCCAGCAACCCCGCCGTTACTGCGGGCAACTATCCTGCTAACCAAGATCCTAAATTTGCGGGTGCCGGTCTGGACGACGGCTACCTTACTACCCGGCCCAACACGCGGGGGGCGTCCTTCCATTCCAGCACCTCTGACCCCACCGTTATTGCCTTCGACGAACTCCAAAAAGACATAGTATCGCGCACCGGGCTGCTCGATTTTCTGGGGCAACGCGCTGTACCGGCCGCCTCTAACATCTCTAACACGGTCCACATACCGGTACTCGTTGTAGAGGGTCAAAAGGACGCCATCTTTTGCTACGACCCTGCCACCTTTAACTGCGCCGATAATTCGGTGGTTACGGCCAACGAAGCGCCTTACTACGCCGGCGCTCCCAAGCTTAAAGTGGTGACTATCCCGGCTTCCGGCCACGACCTGGCGCTGCACCCGTCTGCCTACAGCCCCGAGGATCAAAGCTCGTTCGCGGTGATTAGCCAATGGCTGCAAGATAACTAGTATTTCTCACTAGCCCTCATCGCCGTGTAGTGCGCCACACCTAACATGTGGCGCACTTACTGTAAAAAGCGTCGCCCTAGGCTGCCCTAGTACGCGGCGTTTTAAGCTTGCCCTTGTAGCCGCGCCAGCCCGTTTGACTCCCAACCGCTTTGGTCCGCATACTGTATCTATGCACAAAATTATTTACCGCGTGGTTGTAAAGGCCGGCCAAGAAGAAGCATTTAGGCAGCTGGCAAGCGGCGTGCTGATCCCCCAGGCTCTGCAGATGTCCGGGTGCCAGCTGTTTACCCTGTTTTGCAACATTGGCAATGCCCGCGAGTTTATATTTTACGAGCAGTGGGCGGTGCACGCCGACGTTGCGGCATACAAACAAAAACTACTCGAAATTTTAGGGCCGGCTCACCCTGGGGAGGAATTCCCCGCCCGCTTAAACGACCTTATTGAGGCCGACGAAGACTTAGTCTAAAAATCGCTCGTGACATTTCTTGCCGGAGGGTCGGGTATATATAGAGGCTCGGTTTTTTGGCAGAGCTAACTCAAAATCTGGAGCTTACGCCGCCCGCGCTTCTTACGTGCGCACAGACTTATTGCAGGCAACAGAGAGTAATTGCTAAAGCGCTTACTGCTTGTTGTTAATGGTAATGACTTTTACAATGCCCCAAGCGATGAGCGCGTATACGAGCGCCGCCACCAAAATTGAGGGTTCAAACACCGACTGTGTCTGCCCGGTGGTGGCCTGGGTAACGCCAAATATACTGTCGAATGGCGCGGTTAGAACCTTAGTTACGTTGTAGATAAAATCAACAAACCCACTGGCCGGGTTCGCGCCCAGCAGTTTGAGGATAAACCGTAGGCCAATCAGTACTTCTATCAGCCCGAGCAGATACCAAATTATATTTTGGACAGTTGTCTTGGCGTCTGGTGCTGCCTCGGTTTGGACGCGCTTAGTTTGTTGCTGCACCGTTGTCCCCGCAGGGTCGACCCCCGCATCCTGTGTTCGAGTAATCGTTTGTTTTACGTCTGCCATGTTGTTATCCACCTTTTATAGTTACTATGTTTCTATTCTACGCCTCTTTGGCAACTATTACGCCCCCTTCTTGGTTTACCCCCTACGATCGCTCTACCCTCATTGCGCCTAAGTCTTCTTGATTTTTTAGATGAGTATCGCCTGCAAAAATATATCGCAGCCAGGCGCCCAGCCGAAGCTTAAGAGTCGGCCGCATAGTCTTCCCCGCCTTCCCTATATTGGACTACCTTCTTTAAGGTAGGTACGAGCAAACCGCGCCAGCGCGTCGCCCTGCAAGGGCTCGAGACTATCGACAAATTGTTGGATAACATCGGTAGTCAGCGGCGTTTTGGTGTCGATGTTGTCGTCGCGTCCATTGGCCGTCGGCCCGTTAAAGCTCATAAGGATCCCCCCAACCAGCACGTAATAGGTGTCGGGAGGAACGCTTTTGGCTGCGGCCGAGGCTGGGTCTATGTGCAGCAGCCCAAACTTCCACGAAGGCGTGTAGCCGTACACCAGGCGTCCTTTGGGCGTGGTCAAAAGTAGCGTACAGGGCACGGGCGAGTGGGTGGCGCTGGCGGGAGTACGCGCCAGCGGCAACGTATTCTCCCCGCAGTCGGTGGGTGGATTAAACTGCGCAGCCGTGGCTTTACGGATAAACACACTCGTTTCCCCCGTCTGGTTAGGATACGGGTCGGCAAAACTGTAATACACTTGGTAGCCCGGCGCAAAATAAATAGTGCTGCCCATAGAAGTAAGAAACGACGTGGGCTTAAGCGGCTCTTGCGCGTCCTTGGGAATGTATAGTGGAACGTCCGACGCTTGCATTTTTCTAATGAGCTGTTCGTGGGTACTTTGGAGCGTGGCATTGGTTTGTTGGGCGGCAAAATTATCGCTCAGGGACGGCACAAATAGGAGTATGACAATACTCGCCCCAATGCTCGCGAGCATGGCAAGCTTCTTAGTTTTCGGTTTGAGATAAAATATCGCGGCGTTTACCCCGGCAACTACTATCCCGGCAATAACCGCCGGGATAACCCACTGATTCAAAGCATGGTGAGTCAATAACCAAGTAAGGACGCGTAAAAGGTTTACGTCGTTAAGCAAAGCGAGTTCCAAAAACACAAACAGCGCTACAGCCAGGCCGCCCATCAAAAATGGCAGCACAAAACTTTTGCGCATCAGGAGCTTGCACGCCATGCTGGCAAACAAGAACAGTATGGTCGCCGTAATCACCCCGCTCAGCAGCGTGCCCGAACACGCAATGGTTATCCTGCCTTGGCTGGTGGTGCACAAGCCGATGGCATGGGGGAAATGCTTTATGACGGAGTTATAGAGCAGGTAATAAAATGCGCCGGCGGTAGCGCCAAAAAACAAGAGGTACGGCGCGTATGTCCACCGGGTATCTTGGCTGTCCTCGGCGGGCGGTTCCCAGTGGGGGATGGTATCCAGCGGGCCGCTGCTTGGCGGGCCTGGCGGCATTTGTGGCGGTGGGACAGTAGTAGCTGGCGGCTCGGCACCAGGCGGCTCTTTTGGGGGCGCCTCGAGCGGAGCCAGCGGCTCAAGCGGCTTATTCTCCGACTCAGGATCCCTCGGCAAAGGTTCAATAACCTTCATGAGTCTAAGTCTATCATAGTTATGCTTATGCCCTCGCTAGGCGTAGGTATACCCCTATAATTTTAGACCGTTCTGTGCTCTAGGTGCAAAACATAGAACGAGTCGACGGCACCGGGCTTGGCCTATATTTGCGCAAGGACGATCGTCGAAGAGGTGGCCAATGGCAAAATTTGGTTTGAATCAGTCGAAAATAAAGGCACCACGTTTTATGTCGAACTGCCGGTGAGCGGCATGGTCGCCAAGCAGGGCGCGTCTAAGGTCGGCTAAGCCGGCTAGGCCGATCCTTTTCGGCTGCTCGTAAATTTGCTAATGGGCGCAGTGGGCTTGTGTCCACTGCGTGACGCTATTTTCTGCCGACACGCCGCTCAGACTCGCAACTATCGCTTGCGCTGGGTTGTCGTGCATTGTTTGGTAGATAGCTCCCAGCGAGGCAACGTCTGGGCTAATATCGGTCGGCGCTACTTTTTCTAAGCGGCCGAAGGCGGTGGCGAATTCACCCGCATCGCTCAAGTCCTCGTTAAATACCGCCGACGAGTAGGTGCTGCCCGGCAATTGCGCCAAACGTGTCTTTTGTTGGCTGTAAGCTTTGCAATAGGCGGCAACTGACCGCTCCGGGGTGTTATTTATAATGATAAAAAGCACAACCATAAGAGCAATGGCTACCGCAACACCTATAGCCCGCTGTTCGGGCTTGAGTTTCTTCATCCAGGCGAGCAGCTTTTTCAGCATAGGACGATTATAGCACCCGACAGGTTCTGGACTCCCTGGGGCTAAGAGCCCTGGGAACCGGAGCATTTAACAGTTAACGGCGGTGAAGCCGCAGAATAGTGCCACATAAGGAGCCTTGTATCGCACCAACATGTGCTGACTAGTTGATGGCAGCATGGAGCATGAGCTCCAGGTCAGTCTCGTCGCCGGAGCCAACGCCATGGGCATGCGCGGGGCATTTTAAGGTAGGGCTTGGCAAGTGTTGGGTACGGCGCTGTAGTCTTAGCCGATTCTCCCCGGGTCGATATTTGACGCGGTATTTTCCGCTATCCGTGTCTCGTTCGATAGACCCCTCGAGTTTAGGGGCCCTATTGTCACGCAACTCTATTAGATGTAGACCGGCAAAAGGAGTAACCATATGTATAACATCATGAGCGGCGGCTGTCCTGCGAATGCGGTCTCCTGTTGCGGCTGCTTGGTACTAATGAGGGCTTGGTAATGGCACCGTCCTCACATATACTTAGATTAACTACGCAAAAAGGGCGGGCATGTTAAGTAAAAAATACACAATTATAGCTGTCGTCGTAGCCAGTGCTCTTATAGTGATAGGGCTGGGAGCACTCTCAAATAGTCTTATAAAAACGCACCTGGCCGATAACCTGCTTATTGAATACCAAGGCCAGCAACATCAGACTGCCGAGCAAATTGCGCAAAATCTGGAAAATAATATTGCCGGCGTGCAGGACAAGCTCAACCTGCTGGCAATTATCCCTGAGGTGCGCGATACCGAACCCGTCGCCTGCAACGCTAAACTGGCCGAAGCGTTTAGTATCATGAACTCCAAGGTTGGGAATTTGGGGCGCGTCAATGCTGCCGGTTATTTTTATTGCTCGATCAATAAGGCGCTTATAGGTGTCAAGGCCGAGAAATTAGGCAGCTACATTCCGCAGATTTTTAATGATCCGCAACACAAGCCGGTGCTGAGCCGCGCTATCATACCACCCGGAGCAACCAGTTACATCGCCGCCTTACATGTGCCGGTCTACGACACTAACAAGCAGTTTAGCGGCACGGTGGGCGGCGCAGTTTATTTTAGTGAGCTCCAACGTAAGTACTTGAAAAATATTTCGTCGGCGGCCAACGGTTATGTAGCCTTGCTGGACGATAACGGCGACGTACTGTATCACCCTAAGATGCAGTTGATAGGCAAAAACATTGGTAGCCCTGAGGCCAAACGCCTACTAGGCTACTCGGCAACATTTGGCACGGCCATGGCAGCGGCTCAGCGCGGTGAGTCGGGTACTATCCGGTATACGACCGTAGATGGCGAGCGTTTGGCGGTATTTACCAAAGCCCAGATACTGCCCAATCATTTTTGGACGGTGGTGGTAGCCGTGCCCACCGCCGAAGCAGCCGCCCAATTAAGCCGGGTGGGAGTTGACAGCGCCTTTATCTGGTTTACGATTGTGCTGAGCCTGTCGGTGGCCATGATTGCCTCCATGACGATGGTTAATCTGGTACGCTCCTACGAGCTACAGCGCACCAAAGACGAGTTTGTGAGCCTAGCTTCACACCAATTGCGTACGCCAGCCACAGCGGTCAAAGATTTTGCCGAACTGCTATGGGACGAGCGCAGCACACTGACCGCTAGCCAGCGGGACTACCTAAAAAACATTGAAGAGAGCAATCAGCGGCTAATCACGATCGTCAACGACATGCTCAATGTCACCAAAATGGACGCTGGACGTATCAAGCTCGCCCCTAAGCCGACTGATATCGGTCGGCTGGTGCACCAAGTCATGCAAGAGCAATTGCCTGCCATCGAGGCGCGCAAACAAAAGATAACCGTGAACGCAGACAAAGACGTAGTGCATGTGCCCCTCGACCCGACATATGGCCGCATGATTATCGAAAATCTCATCAGCAATGCCAGTAAATACACCCGCACCGGCGGCAGGTTAGAAATAATCACCGGCCTGCGCGACAAGTATGCATTTGTAACCGTCAAGGACAATGGTGTAGGCATTGCCAAAAAAGACATGGGCAAACTTTTTGGAAAACTCAATCGCATACCCAACGAACTATCCGAGGAAGTGGGCGGCACCGGCCTGGGACTGTACTTGGTAAAGAAGGTCATCGAGCTGCACGGCGGCAAAGTAACCGTTGTTTCTGAACCTGGGCGGGGATCCGAATTTACACTGCTTATTCCTAAGGGCTAGGTACCATTGCCTAATGCGGCAATGTTGATTGCTTATTTATAGTTATTATGCTATAATAATAGTAATCGCGCAGTTTTGGACCTGGAGATTGTGGATTATTAAGGTGGTACCATGACTCCGTTCTCAACTGCATACACATTCTCACTACGCCGCGCATATTTGGATATTTTTAGCCAGGCGCGTTACGTGTGGCTCATTTTAGCGTTGATCAGCGTATTCATCAGTATGCCCAGCCTAGCAGCTGGCCGGCATGTCTTGCCTTTACCCATACCAACTATGCCGCCAAAAACTGTCGCGCAAGCGGTAGTTGCCACACCTGTGACTCCGCCCCCTATTAGTAGCCCAGCCCCGGCTGTGACGCCAGCTGTGAGCATTGCGGCGCCCCAAGACTGCACTGCACCGACCTACAGCCTACCGCTTCCTATTGACCTGTCAGACAAGGCAAACGGGCTTACACAGGTTACGGATACTCCTACGTACTATCGTGTATACGGCAATACGGCCGCGCAAATTAAGGCCCAGCTGCTTCGCTGTACTCCGCTGAGCAGCTCGATTGCATCCGAAAACGGTAGTTTTGCAGCCCGAACCGGCAGTGCCCTGAGTTGGCAGTACAGCTCAACTCCGGATGGTACCGGAACTTGCCGTATTAGTAATGTCAAAGTTGGCTTGCACCTCAACATGATTCTCCCTCTGTGGCAGCCAACAGGCTCGGCCGTCGACGGTCTAGCTGGCAGTTGGCAGAATCTTATAAGTAATCTCACCATCCACGAAAACGGACACCTAGCTCTTTACCAACAGTACGCCAGCCAGTTAGTAAACGATCTGCAATCGCTCCCCGCCGTCTCGTGCGAATCTACTGCCGCTAGCGTGGCATCAAAGTCAGCTGCGGATGTTGCCGCCCTAAACACCGCCAATGCCGACTACGACACCTCCACCAACAACGGAGTCGAACAGGGAGTCGTGCTTCGTTAGGCATCTTAGTCGCGCCACAGAAACAACCTAGAGATAGCCTTTGGGTGTTCTTACTATCTTCAATAACGCGCCAACCGACTTAAGGTGTCGTATCTGGAACCCCGGGCTATATTAAGATAACCGGGGTGAATAAGATCTTTAGAAGTAAAAAGTTCCCTTTGGGACGCATGGCTGGGGATAGTGTACATGCTCCAAACTTTTGAGTAAGGCAACGGCTAAAAGTTATCGCCTCGATGGTGCTTACTGCTAATCTTCTGTGATCTGGTTAAACGCCACTCCTGAACGTATCAGCAGGATGCCGCCAACAGCAAACAGCGCCGAAACGCCGCCATATGACAAGAAAACGTTGTCGGCATTTGACGCAAAGAAAACCTGAATAACTGTGTAGACCAGGAGCGAAAGGGCCATCTGGGCGAGGCCCAGGAATAGCCACGCCAAAGCCGGTGTGTAGGCTGGCGCTGCCACTTTTTTGATGGCCAGCACCATGAGCGCTGCGTACGCCAGCAGAGTGTCCAAAAACAGCACAGGCGGTAACCCCGCCCGCAGCACTTCGGGCGGCAGAGGCGATGGAAAGTGGGGGATGGCCAGACAGGCGACAATAAGGGTCACGGCTGTGGCTAGCATCGCCCACACCGACGTCACAAACGTTTTGACCTTCAGGAGCCGCGCAAACAGGTATATCGACAGGTAGAAGAGCACTACCCCTGGCACGAACCCGATCACCGTGCCGCCGTGCGACACGAACGGCGAGCCCCACAGGCCGAGCTGCGTGTAAATAGCTTGCTGTGATTGCGCCAGCGCGAATAGCACCATGGCCGTACATAACAGCCGGTATGTCACCTTAAACTTGGTCTTGAAGCCGCCGAGCCCCTTCATAAACAGGTATGCGCCCCCGAACAGCAGCAAGCCGGCTCCCACACTAAGGCCCATATCAAAGTTATTGCACCACAACAGCGGCTCGCACGACTGGGCCGGTAGAAACAGGCAGGCCGCGCCAATCACCAGGCTCCCCCCAATTATGAGTCGCTCGAGCTTCTGCAGCTGTCGTGCGTGCTCGATCGCGACTTCCGAAACAGGCTGTTCCTGTAGTAATTGAGTAAAATTTTGGGCCGCATTGCGCCAGTATTCCACCATATTGTTTTCGCTGATATGGAATTTACGCGAAATTTTTTTCCTAATATCCTCCGTCGTATATGCACGCAGCGGTTCATCATGTGTGAGGTAATTTTCTATCTTAAAGTAAACGCCGGCTAACTCTTGGACATTTTCTTGGCTGAGTAGCCCGTTAGGTCCCATGCGTGCCGTGATTTCGCGAACCGTGTCCATTGTCGGGTCGATCGCTTGAGGCGACGAGACAAGACAAGCCGCATACATTACAATATCGAGCGACGATCTTTGTTTAGTTGACGGCTCAAGTACGGTTGAGCCGAAAAATCCCTGAAGTGCCTGCATGTTAATCCTTTCTGCAGCTAACCGCTGCCCCACCCAGAGTGTAGATGTAATCAGTGCACCTTACTTAATCTTAACCTATATACAGTATAGTAGCCAGCGATATGTGCTGTTCTGCCCGCACTCAATACCAGCGATTTTGGCTGAGTATCTGCTACGGCGTGAGATTTAGTGTGGAAATAAAATACAATGCCATAAAACCATCATATATCAATCGTCGCGTAGCTCTTCTAATATTAATGCCAGGACGCTGCCGCAGACTCTACAAGAAGCCGGCTTGCAAGTTAGCACCATAGCGCTGTCCGAGTTATCCTTTTCCAGGAGGGTACTGGTGGGTGTGGTGCGTGCCCTGTTTAAGGCTAGGCGCGTATAGTCAAGCTTGCACCAACAAAAAAGATCGCTGTAGAAGTCTTGAAAAATCTTTGGCTGGGGATGAGGCGCCCAGATGGAACACTTATGCACAAGTGCTTTTCGCATCGCCGAAAAATTAGAGCGTCTTGGCCTCCTTCTGAAATGAGAGTTGATCGGGCGGTTATAAAGTCGTTTTGTTGCTGTTAAAGTGTTCGGTGAGTTTTGTAATCCGCCCACTGCCCGGATCAATGGCAAATTGAATGATGCCGTTAACTGCAACATGTTGCTCCCTCACATTGAATCTACCTGTAAACTCAGCCCAAGCGCAACCTTCCGAAAAACCTATAATCCGTGAAGCTAGCCGCAACTTACGTTGAGAAACGGGATTAGTCTCCCAGTATTCACGGATTTGCTCCAGGCCCTGCAGCGGTGTCCGCCGTCCAGGCTTCTCATCGTACACGGCGTCCACGGTAAAGATATCGGCCAGCGTATCGCTTAATTGCAGTCGCAACGCCGAAAAATAACGAGCAACCGTAGCCATTTGCTTCATTTGCTCATCGGTGGGAATCAGCGGCGGAATCCTCACATCATTGATTCGGCAGAACCTATCGAGTTTGTCGACCTTCTGGTAACGTGCAGCCATTCGTGAAGGACGAGACGTGTACTTCATGTAATCCTGGGGCTCAATCTGGCCTTCAGGAGAAACGCACAGGGGCCCGCCACTTGTCAAGTCGAACCCGTGTCGGTCTATCATGTCGACCAAATCGTAAGGATTTCTATTAAAGAAGGGTACTTCTGTACCCCAAGGTGTATGGACGCTGGTCCACTTACCGGTATTAGCGGGATTTCGACCGTCTTCGCTGTGATCCGGGTCGACATCTACAAAGAAAAAAGTGCCCCCTGGAGCGAGCACCTCGTAGATTCTGTCCAGCATGCAAGCATATGTTTCATCGTCCAAGTGGTGTCCAGCAGTATTGAGGGTCACCAAATCCACACTGCCAGGTGGTAGCTCGAAGGTGTCGGCTGCTGCCTGAAAAAAAGTCGCGCCCGGTGTGGCAAGTCTGGCTTGTTCGATTTGCTTGTTGCTTGGGTCGATACCAATGATATTGTCCGGCAGCACACCCCTGGAGATAAAATGCCGTGCTACCATGCCAGTCCCGCAGCCGATGTCTAAAATGCGGGCTTCTGGCCTATAGAGGTCAGGTACATGTTGGTCGTAGGCGGGCTGTTCTATATATAGCCAAGCGAAGCGTTGATCGGCAAATGCACCGTATGGTTCAGCTTGCTGATCGTATATTTCACCAATACTCTCGGGCGACATAGTAATATTTAGCCATGAATGTTGACCAAGAGCAAATATTTTCCAAGTATTTTATCAAAGAGCGCAACAGGATGATTTGAGGCATACAGGATTCAAACCCATGGAAACAGATGACAAAATAAAAAAGCCCCAGAAATTATATTTTCTGGAACTTTTTACTTCTTAAAAATGCTGGCTGGGGGTGAGGGATTCGAACCCCCGAATGCCAGGACCAAAACCTGGTGCCTTACCACTTGGCCAACCCCCAATATTTTTGGTTGGCGGAACAGGGTAATTTTAGCTTATTTTGTTGGTTTATTCAACGGGGGTGTGGTTTTGGGGGTTCGCTCCTTGTGGCGGCAGCTGTGTTGTCGTACAGTGGGTACAGTTATGGCAAAACCAACACCACAGGCAAGCGACTATATTGTTCCTATTAATATGAACGGTTTGCGTGGGCGGATGTTGCGGCTGCCGGCGACAAAAAATGCCAGCCGGGAGATTTTGGTGGTGTATGGGCATCACTCTACCCTGGAGCGCTGGTGGGGTTTGGTGCAGAACTTTAACGCTTACGGGACGGTGACCATGCCGGACCTGCCGGGGTTTGGCGGCATGGATAGCTTTTACAAGATTGGGCAGCGGCCGACCATCGACAATATGGCCGACTACCTGGCGGCTTTTTGCAAAATGCGTTACAAGCGGCGGCGGATTAGTATTGTGGGTATTTCGTTTGGGTTTGTCGTGGCCACCCGCATGCTGCAGCGCTACCCGGACCTCGCTAAAAAGGTCGATATTGTGGTAAGCGCCGCGGGTTTTGCGCACCGCGACGACTTTACCTTTTCTAAACTGCGCATGCATGCTTACCGCAACCTGACGCTGTTGTTTTCGCTGCCGGTCACCTCTACCCTGTTTAAATTAATCGCCCTCAATTCTTGGGTTTTGCGCAAGGCCTATGCCCGTACGCACAACGCTAAGCACAAGTTTACCGAGGCGGCCGGGCTGCCTAATAACTTTGAGACGATTATGAACGTGGAGGTTGAGCTTTGGCACGTCAACCATGTGCGCACCCGTTTTTGGACCATCCATGAGTTTTTGGGGATAGATAACTGCCGCAAGCCGGTGCAGGCCCCGGTGTGGCACGTGTACTCTAAGCAGGACCAGTACTTTAACGCCAATACGGTCGAGCAGCACCTGCGCCATATTTTTGACGAATACCACGACGCTCCAATCGTCATGAAGAACCACATAGTGAGCGTGCTGGCCGACAAAAAGGAAACGGCAGCGCTGATCCCAGTTAAGCTGCGGCGCTGGCTGGCGCGGCAATAACGCCAAGCCTGTGCTACAATTGTGGCAAGTATGAAAATAGGCATCGTTTGCCCGTACGACATTACCAAAGGCGGCGGCGTACAAGATATAGTCAAAGCTCAGCAGTACGAGCTGACCCGCAGGGGGCACGAGGTGTACATTATTACACCGCGGCCGCCAGGCAATGTCGATGCGGCGCAGGATCACACACTGTTTGTGGGGAGTGCCACGGACTTGCGCTCGCTCAGCAGCACGACCGTGCAAGTCTCGGCCGGCTTAGGCGACGATATTGAGACTATGCTGGAGGAGCAAAATTTTGATGTTTTGCACTTCCATGAGCCGTGGATCCCCATGCTGAGCATGCAAATCCTCAGCCGCTCTAAGGCGGTCAATGTTGCTACCTTCCACGCCAAACTGCCCGAAACAGTCATGATACGCACCATGGCGCGGGTAATAACGCCCTACACCAAGTCGGTGCTTAAGTATATCGACGCCTTTACCGCTTCGTCGGAGGCAGGGGCCGAATATGTCTGTAGTCTCACCGACGAGCCAGTAGCCATTACACCGCCCGGCATCGACCTGGCCCGCTTTAAACCGCCCAAGAGCTTTAACGATAGCCGCAAAGCCAAGACCATCTTTTATATTGGCCGGCTGGAAGGCCGCAAAGGCGTCAAGTATTTGCTGCATGCCTTTAGGGCGCTGCACGAGCGCCACCCGGACCTGTCGCTGGTTATTGGCGGCGACGGCGTGGACCGTGCCAAACTCGAAATGCTGGCTGACGCCCTGGAGCTCAAAAATGTAACCTTTTTGGGCTACGTCTCCGACGCCGACAAGCAAAAATACTTACATAGCGCCGACCTGTTTTGCAGCCCGGCCCTGTTTGGCGAAAGCTTTGGGGTAGTGCTGCTGGAGGCTATGGCCACGGGGCTGGTAACTGTCGCCGGCGACAACCCCGGCTACGCAGCGGTTATGCAGGGCTTGGGCGCGATATCGCTCGTTAACCCAAAACACGTTGCCGAATTTGCCCGCCGCATGGAACTGCTGTTATACGAAAAGGACCTGCGCACCTTGTGGCGCACGTGGGCCTTAAAGGAAGTGCAGCAGTACGGCTACGAGTCGATTGTTGCCCAGTACGAAGAAGTATATAAGCAAGCCCTGGCTGCTGCCCGCCGCAATGCGTAAGCTTACGGTCGGCCTGGTTCTTGATGACTCGTTAGATAAGCCCGACGGCGTACAGCAGTACGTGTTAATTGTGGGCCAGTGGCTCGCCGCGCAGGGACACAAGGTGCATTACCTGGTGGGCCACACCACGCGCGGCGATTTAGCCAACTTGCACTCGCTGAGCCGTAATGTAAAAGTAAAATTCAACCAAAACCGCATGGCCATGCCCCTGCCCGCCAGCTTGCCTGCCATCCGCAAAGTTTTGGCCGCTGCCCATTTTGACGTGCTGCACGTGCAAGTCCCCTACAGCCCTGCGCTTGCCGGCCGCATTATTAAGGCCGCCGACCCTACCACAGCTGTGGTGGGTACCTTCCATGTGTTGCCGCACTCCCGGATGGTGAGCCTTGCCAACCGCTTGCTGAGCGTGCTGGTACGCGGCAGCCTACGCCGGTTTGACGTTATTACCAGCAACACTGCTGCCACTGCCGCCTTTGCCAAAAAAACTTTTGGGGTGGATGGGCCGGTTATCCCCCTGCCCTTGCCGCTGGCGCACTTTTATGGCGCCAAGCCCTTTGCCCGGTACAAGCAGGGCAAAACAGTAGTATTTTTGGGACGCTTGGTAGAGCGTAAGGGCTGCCAATATTTACTGCGCGCAGTAGCCCAGGCCGTAAAAAACGGTACCTGGCCCGATGGCACCCGCGTCGTGGTGTGCGGCGCCGGCCCGCTGGAAGCAACACTGCGGGCGTTTGTGGCGGCCCATGGCCTGCAGAAAATTGTTGAGTTCACGGGATATATTTCCGAAGCCGACAAGCCGCGTTACCTGGCATCTGCCGATGTGGTGGTGTACCCCAGCACAGGGGGCGAAAGCTTTGGTATTGTACTGCTGGAGGCTATGGCAGCAAGCAGCGGCGTGGTGCTCGCTGGCAACAACCCCGGATACGCCAGCACTATGGCGCCGCGGCCGCAGAGTTTGTTCGATCCGCACGACAGCGCAGCCCTGGCTCAAAAGATCGTCGCTGCCCTTACCGACCACAAACTAAAAGCAGCAGCCGTGGCCTGGCAAAAAGAGTATGTTAAGCAGTTTGACGTGCCGGTTATAGGCAAACGCATAACCGAGTTATATGAGCAGGCGTTGCATAAGCGCCGGGCTTAAGCAATAATACAAGGTATGTTTGGCTTTAAACTCAAAAACAAGGCGAACGAAATAAGCGTTGTCGTCCCCACCCGCGAAGTGGTGCGCGTTACGCTCGTAGTCGTGGTGATGTTGGTGGCTTTTGCCGCGGTGCGCCAGGCGAGCCACGCCATAACCCTCATCCTGACGGCTATTTTCCTGTCGTTTGCCTTAAATGCCCCGGTGCACTGGCTGGCCGTGCGCATTCCCGGCAAGCGCAAGGGTAGCCGTACGGTGGCTACCGGCGTGTCGTTTTTGGTGGTTATCCTTATACTTATCGGCTTTTTGTTGAGTATTGTGCCGCCGCTGGTGCGCCAATCGAGCAGCTTTATCAGCAACGCCCCTAAGCTGGTGCAGCAAATCCGTAACCCCGACACCAAGGTTGGCCGCTTTGTAGTGCGCTATAACTTACAGGACGATATTAGTAAGTTCTCCCGCCAACTGTCCGACCGCCTGGGCGACGTAGGCGCCACCGCGGTATCTAGCTTTGGCAAAATTACCAGCAGTATTTTTGCCATTCTTACCGTGCTGGTACTGACTTTCATGATGCTTATTGAAGGCCCGCGCTGGGGCCGCTTCCTGAAGGACGTTATACCCGACGAACACCACGCCCGGGTAGACCGGCTGGCACGCGATATGTACCGCGTTATTAAGGGGTACGTAAACGGCCAAGTGGTGCTTGCCACCCTCGCCGCACTCCTTATTTTGCCGGTGCTGCTTATTACCGGAGTCAGTTACCCGGCGGCGCTGGTTGTTGTGGTGTTTGTGTGCGGACTTATCCCATTGGTGGGCCATACCCTAGGAGCGATTATTGTCAGCACCGTGGCACTGTTCCACTCGCCGTGGTCGGCAATTATTGTACTGAGCTACTACATTTTGTATCAGCAGATCGAAAATTACGTCATCCAACCGCGTATCCAATCTAACTCTACCAATATGTCACCGCTGCTAGTGTTTGCGTCGGTCATTGTGGGCGTGAGCTTTGGCGGCCTGCTTGGTGGTTTGGTTGCCATACCGGTGGCTGGCTGCGTGCGCATTGCCCTGCTTGACTACTTACGCGCTAAGCGCATTATCGAACCGGCTACCCTGGCCGCTGTTACACACAAAAATAAAGCCTAAAAATTATACCTGGCGTGGGTCGGCGACTGTTGCGCTCGCCAGCCGTAGAGCGCGGGTGCCTAGTTGTCTGAGGTCGTCTTGAAGTTGTGGGGGTAGCCACAGCTCACCGGGATTGTCCACGGCGGCAGCGTGAATGGTGGGTGTCAGATCAAAGCCTGTCCTCGCCTCGGGGCTGGCCACTTGCACAGTAAATTTAGTTGCGTTTTCTAGGTCCTCGGCTGCAAGTGTTAAGGTTTCGATTGCCAGTTCCCGTTGAGACTTGCCATCTGTAGAATAATGAACGGTCAGCCATGGCATAAGGTGCATTCTACTCTGCCGTGGTTTGCCATAGGTTAGGTGCGCGACACTTACCTCGGGCAGCCCGGCTGCTTTAAATGCCACCTGTAGTACGGTGCCGGCCATGGCGCGCGCGCCAATGAGCGCGGTTCGTGCCTCGGGCGGCAGGTGCTCGGCACTCGGGAAATGCACCCAGCCAATAAGGTTGCCAGCAAAACTTTTCTCGGTAGTAATTTTCACGAACTTAATAGTAACATGGTTTGCGCGTGGGTCAAATATATTCGTTAAAAAACGTTTTGGTGGTTACAGACGGGTCCATATGGGGCCGGCTGGGGTGTCGCGCACCTCAATGCCCTGCACGGCGAGTTGGCCGCGGAGTTTATCCGACGCGGCCCAGTCTTTAGCGGCCCGGGCTTGTTCGCGGTCGGCCAGCAAGTCTTTTTGCTGGTGAGTAATATCGGGGCGTGCGGCGAGCTGCAAGCCCAGCAGCCGGTCCAGCACATTAAGCAGCGGCTGGATTTTGCCCACGTCGACCCCTGTGGCTTCGCCTTGGCTGGCCAGCTGGGCAACCACCGCAAGCACCGCCGGCATGTCTAGGTCGTCCTGCGAGGCGGCGAGTATTTTTTTGAGTTCGGCAGCGTATATGTCGGCCGGAGCGTCTTTAAGGTGGGCGGCTTTTTGGTGTTTAAGATCCGCCCAAGCCCGCAAATTGTTAAGCAAGTTTTGCGCTGCCTCCAGCGACTCCCAGGTAAAGTTAACCTGGCTGCGATAGTGCGATTGCAGCATTTTAACGCGGAAGGCCAGCGGGTCGAAACCCTTTTTAATAACGTCCTGTAAGGTATAAAAATTTTTAGCCGATTTGGCCATTTTTTTACCGTCTACCAGCAAGTGGTCGTTATGGGCAAAAATAGTGGCCATGACAGGGTTGGATTCGAGCGCCGTGCTTTGGGCGATTTCGTTTTCGTGGTGGGGAAAAATAAGGTCAATGCCGCCGGTGTGGATGTCGAACGGCTGGCCCAGCTCTCGCCTGCTCATCACCGAACATTCTATGTGCCAGCCTGGCCGCCCGTTCAGCTTATGCCCGTCTAGGGTAAAATCCCAGGCTGGTTCGCCGTCTTTTTGGACTTTCCATAGGGCAAAGTCATGCACCGACTCTTTGTCGTATTCGTCGTTTTGAATGCGCGCTTCCGAAGTATTGCTGGCGGTAATTTCCAGCAGTTGCCCGTACTTTTTACCGGCTTTGCGGTAGGCCTCGATGGAAAAATACACGCCGTCGTCGGCAATGTAGGCAAAGCCGCCGGTGTGCAGTTCGGTAATAAGGGTTTTTATAGCCTCTATGGTGTCGGTGGCGCTTACAAAAGACACGGCGCGCACGTCGTTGCCGATTTTTTCCATGTCGCTTGCAAACAGCGTAATGTATTTTTCGGTGAGCTGGGCGAGGGCTTCGCGCGGCTCCGCTGCTGGGAATTCTTCGCGGCTGCGGCGAATGGTTTTATCATCGACATCGGTGTAGTTCATTACGTGGTGCACGTCGTAGCCGGCGAGACTTACGGCCCGGCGCAAAGTATCGGCAAAAATATAGGCACTCAGGTTACCGATGTGGGCGTGGTCGTAGACCGTGGGGCCACAACTGTAAATGCGTACGGTGCGGCCATCGAGCGGCGTAATTTCTTGGAGGGTGCGGGAACTTAGCAGTGTATTGTAGATTTTCATGATGCTCTCTTTAATGGTTTTAGTATAGCGTACTGGGGGCTAATCCGGCCATTGCCGGGCAAAGGTGCTGGCGCTGCCCTGGGGCGGAGTCGTGTCCGGCGGTTTTTTGGCCGCCGGCCCCGCGTACACAGCTAGGTAATAAAAACGAGCTGGTGAGGCTCGCTTTATTGCAACAAAACTAGCCTCACCTATATACAGGAGCGGCAGGGACAGGTGCGGAAAATACTTGTAGCCATATTGCTGTGGAGTATAGCGGTGGCGTTAGATTTGGTCAAGCAGCTCGGTCGCGGCCTGGATGCACTCGATTTTAATCTCATCAAACGGTTTACCGCTAGTAATTTTAAAGCCGCTGGCATAGGCGTGTCCGCCGCCGCCAAACTTTTTAGCTAGTTCGCCGGCAATGGGATATCCAAAGTTGGCCCGGATTTTAGCCGTGACGCCTCCGTCGTTGTAGATTTTAAAAGCGATAACTACTTGGGTGTTGGTGGCGCCGCGCATTTCGTCGATGACTAGCATGGAGGGGTTGTACTGCTGGCTGTAGCGCTCGATTTCGGCCCATGGAATGGTAACGGTGGCGAGGCGGTTATCGGCAAAGTATTCGATACGCTGCAGCAGTTCACCCTTGTACTTAATGAGTTCGGGGCTTTTACGCATCAGCTCGCGGCGCTTATTCTCTAGGGCGGCAATGCTCACGCCGCCTTCTACCAGCTCACCCATAATATGAATGGTGCGCGCGGTGGTGGCCTCGGTGGTGAGGCCCAGGCTGTCGGACAAAATGGCGCTGGCTAGGAACTCTTTGGCGCCCAGGCTGAGCGGCCATTTGAGCTGCTGCGCGAGTTCGTATATGACTTCGGCGGCGGCCACGGCGGGTTTGTTGCACACCACATTTGCGAACGAAATGGTGTTTTCGACGTCGTGGTGGTCTATAACCACCACTGGGCGGGCGGCTACCCAGCCCTTTTGGCCGGTTTTTTCCAGCTGCTCAAATAAGCTGAGGGCGCTGGTATCGACAATAATGCTGGCATCAAATTTGGCCGGTAACTCTTTGCTTACGCGGTCCCAACCGCTCATGTGCGCCAGGTAGCTGGGGATATCGACGCCGCAGTATAATATCGGATCCTTGCCTAAGTCGTGCAAAATGCTTTCCAGGGCCAGGGCGCTGCCCAGCGAGTCGCCGTCGGGGTTGTCGGCCTGCAAAATGGCTATGCGCTGGGCGTTTGCCAGTACTTGGGCGATACTTTCGGCTTCGGGATAGGTGACCATGTAGCTAGTATAGACTACTCGGCCCGGCCGGCGGCATATTTTTAATTAAGACAGTTATTTTCTATACCGCCAAAAATCGCCGTAGTGGCTTTTAGACTAGCTAAAATACACAGATTATGTTAACATATGGGTCATGCCAGGTATTTCTAAACCTCACGAAATGTATCTTGCCCTCCAAGTCATGACGGGCCGAGCGGAGCGCGATAGCGTAGTGGATCGGGCCGCACGCGGCCCCCGCCGCTGGGCAGCAGTACTCCTTCACCACGCCGCGCAAGACGAGGCGGGCCGGGGCTTTTTGCACCACATAGTAGCTGAAGACGTTCCAGACGCCGAAATGCGCATGGTTTTTCTTACTCAGAGTGAAGTCGAAGATGGCCACTTAAATCCTCCTGCTCTACAGGTAGGTACCCTTGCCGTACGCGGCAATAGGGTTATTCTTGGCGGACAGGAAATCGACAAATTTACTTGCCAGGCCACATTTGTAGGACGCAGCCCGGAGGGGCCCTATGCGTTTACTAACCTACAAACACACGATGTCCTGCCCGCGCACGTCCCGATTCAAAGCCGTACCGCCGAGTGGGTGATGAAGCCCAGTGCAATATTGAATCCCGACGTATTAGAGGCGCATGCGGGGCTGTCGACGTCTCTCGCTAGCTTTGATAAGCTCGCACATGAGATTAACGGTCAGCCTTATGGCTGGGATGAGTGGGCACCCCAAGTTAGCGTGAGTTACGGTTCATGACCGGCCGACGTTACGACCCCAACACCTATCCAACGCTAACCGTCGGCGCCTTCCATAGAGGCCAAAATGTGCCCATCGATCTGCGGCGCGGCGCCACAGGCGGCCAAACGTTAATTAACTGGATGTTGGCGCTGGGCGCCGACACGGTCGAACCGCTTGAGGACCGTGGTATGCTCGAAGGTTTGTTGGACAAAGTCCGCGGGCACCAAGGTCCCCTGCCCGACAACAATCCGGTGGCTGCGGGGGTAGCCGAGAGAAATTTAATTGTGGCTGTGTATGGAAACCTTCTGAGCGAGCAGTCTAATAAGCCTAACATAAGCCTACATCTCCTCCTCCACGGCGGTTCCCTGTTGTTACATAGCACCGTAGCGGTGCTCAATAGCGAGTGGGTGAAGGAGCCCGGCTCTGATGTATATACCAGGGACCCAGTCCCGGCAGAAAGAGTACTGGGCATTGCTGATGTCGACCGCCGCCAGGGAGGTTTAGCAGAGCTCCTCAAAACTGCAGGGACCTACGACTTGGCTAGTTTCCAGGTAGACGTTAAAAACCTTTCACACTAGATTGCTTGGCGGCCTTCAAGAGCCCGCGTCAGGGTTATTTGATCGGCGTACTCCAGGTCAACACCAATGGGCAGGCCGCGCGCCAGGCGGGTAACCCGCACCGGCCGCTCGCCAATGTATTTTTGGATATAAAGCGCAGTGGACTCGCCCTCGACGCTGGCGTTAGTGGCTAAAATAATTTCGGTTACTTTGTCTTCGTCGATGCGCTGCACCAGTTCGGCAAAGTGCAGCTGTTCTGGCCCAACGCCGTCTATGGGCGATACCAGGCCGCCCAGCACGTGGTAGGTGCCGTTAAAGCTCGAGGTTTTTTCTAGCGCGACAATATCAAACGGTTCGGCCACCACGGCCACCACCGTTTTGTCGCGCTTTGGGTCGGTGTATAAGTCGGATAACTCCTGCCCTGCGGGCACGAGCGCAAAGGTTTTTTTGCAAAAGCCTATGCCGCTATGCAGCCCTTGCAAGGCATCGGCCAAGTTGTGCGCCTTGGCAGGGTCGTTGCGCACTAAATAGTAGGCGTAGCGCTCGGCTGTACGCGGCCCAACGCCGGGCAATTTGCCCAGGGCTTCGATAAGATCGGTTAAGGCAGGAGGTAAAATGGCCATTGCGTCTGTTTAACCTTGGCTGGCTTGTGGAGTGTCGGCAATCGCCCGGGCGGCCGCCTCAAGTGCAGCCCTAGGGAGCATAACAAGCGCTTCGCCGCGGGGGAAACTCAGGCCAAGTTCTTCTTGCCCGACATGCGTGCCCACTACAAATACGCTATCCGCACCGTCAAAATATACCCCGTCTGCGACCTTCCTTAAACCGGCTATTTCATTTTGGGTGTTGCCACCGTCTGCTAAGCCTTCGCCCATAAATTTAGAGCCCGAGTTCGCCAAGGGCGCCCATCATGGGTTTCATTTTTTCGGCGGCGAGTTTTTGGCTTTCCTGGATGGCTTCTTTAACGGCGTCTTCTACCCAGCGTTCCAGTTCGGCAATGTCGTCGAGGTCGACAAAGTCGGGGTCGATGTGGATTTTTTTGATTTTCTGCTCGCCGGTAATTTCGACCTTAACAGCGCCGTCGCCCTTTTCGATGCTGATGATTTGCTTTTGCAGTTCTTTTTGCAGTTTTTTAACTTTTAGTAGCATTTTAGCTTGGTCAAATCGGCTCATATCAAGTACTCCTCTTTATCGTCCTATTTTAACAGATACGGTTGCCGGCTGCACGGTGAAGATCTGCCGGGTGGCGCCTGCTTCGGGCCAGGCCACAAAATAGTGGCGGGCACTGTAGCCTACGCTGGCCACGACCGCCAGGCTGATAAGTGCCAGGCCCACGCCCTGGGCAATGGTGTTGCGCGGAAATACCACGTACCACCGCTCCAGCATAAAGCCAACGCCGGCGGCAATTAATATGTACACAAAAGGCATAATAATGCTGATAGTAACGGCGCCGCCCAGCCCCACCAGCAATGTGCCCAAGACGAGCGCAATAACGAGCAAGCGGGTGCGGTCTAGCTTAAGGTGTTTGGCATATACGTAGGCGCCCAGCGCTAGCATGGCCATACCAAAGTAATCCAGGATGGCCAGGTGGCTCAGCCAGTGTTCGGGGTCGAGCGGGCTGCGCAAAAGCAGGCTCAAAGGCACGTTAAGCAAATGATGCATTACGGCATCGGGCATGGGCCAGCCTTGCGCCGGCAACCCGGCAATAACTTTAGCCAGCGAGGTATCGTGATATATCGCCAGGCCGAGCGGCGCCAGCGCCAGCGCAAACAGCAGGGCCCCGCCGCTCACCACCCACAGGTGTTTTTTAAACATGCGGTCAACGGTCCGCCACTTCCATAACGCGCCGAGCACGATAAACCATATCATGCCCGGTACGTACAGCAGTAACGCCCCCAGCACAAAGCACGTCAGTAGGCTTAAGGAGCTATTGGTGTGCTTGTGCCAGATCATCGCCGCAATAAGCAGTAGCAAGCTAAACAGTAAGACGGACGGCGACCCCAGCCGCGCCACGTGCAAAAACCACGCCGAGGCACCAAACAATAGGGTGCCAAAAACAGCCGTCCGCTCGCCGTGCCAATGGCGAACCAGCAGGTAAAAAACAGTGAGCGTGGCGGCCCCAAGCAGGCTTGCCGATAGGCGGGTTGCCAGCAGCCCATTGTGCCCGGCATACAGCAGCAACCGAGTTATAATAGTAAATGGCGCATTAAGCGGGTGCGTAAAAATAGTGTGCCAACTGCTGCTGGCCTGCAAAGCCTGGACTTCGCTGGCGCTGTAGCCAGTGGTGTTAAGGCCCAAACTAAACCACAGCAGCGCACCCAGCCCCGCAACAAACACCGCATATAGTAATAGCGGCTGCCAAGCCGTAACCGGCAGAGACCGCAGTCGTAACATTTTCTTGAGTCTCATCTTACGCCTATTATACGTTACTTTTTTGCTTAAGAAATAATCAGAAATTTTGACCTATAAAAGCTCCTTTGCTTGCCCGCCTGCACCCCGCCTGTAGTGCTCAAGGGGGGCGGGGTCTCTGGCTACTCAACGGTCGCTGCCCTGCACTTTTAAGAATGAAACGGATCGGCACGGTGGGTGTCGAGGGAGCGGAAGCGTTGCTTGTCGCGCTCAAAGTACAGCTCGATGTTATCGGTCGGGCCGTTACGGTGCTTCTTAATAAGAATGTCGGTGATGTTTTTGCGCTCGGTATCCGGGTTGTAGTATTCCTCGCGGTAAATAAAGGCCACCACATCGGCGTCCTGCTCGATCGATCCCGATTCACGCAGGTCGGCCAGCTGGGGAATTTGCGGCGTGCGGCTTTCCACCGAACGGCTGAGCTGGCTTAAGGCAATAAGCGGTACATTAAGCTCGCGCGCCACGCCCTTGAGCCCGCGCGAAATAGCCGAAATTTCCTGCACGCGGTTATCGGTGCTGCCAAAGCGTCCGCCGCCGCTCATCAGCTGCAAGTAGTCGACAATGATAAGCCCCAGCGGATGCTTGTGGGCTTCGCGCCGGGCCTTGGTGCGCAGGTCGCTTACCGTAATACCGGGCGTGTCGTCGATGTAAATTTGGGCTTCGCTGAGCGTGCCCATGGCGCGGCCGATTTTTTCGAAGTCGCTGTCGGTGAGGTTGCCGGTACGCAGAGCCCAGGCGTCCACGCCCGATTCCATAGACAGCAGGCGGTCCACCAGCTGCTCTTTGCTCATTTCTAGGCTAAAGAACAGCACCGGCTGTTTGGCCAGCACCGCGACGTTGTGGGCAAGGTTGAGCACCAGCGCGGTCTTACCCATACTCGGGCGGGCGGCTAAAATAATCAGGTCGCTGGGCTGCAGGCCGGCCAGCACGTTGTCCATGTCTTTAAAGCCGGTGGGTACGCCGCGCAGCTTGCCTTTGTCTTTGTGTAGTTCGTCGAGCCGGTCGAAACTTTCGGCCAAAATCGTTTCTAGGCTAATAACACTTTGTTTAACGTGCTGCTGGCTTACTTCAAACAGCTTGGTTTCGGCTTCTTCGATCAGTTCGCGCAAGTCTTTAGATTCGTCGTAGCCCAGCCCGGTCATTTCCTGGCTGGCTCTAATAAGCCGGCGGCGCAGCGCCTTTTGGGCCACGAGGTTGGCGTACTGTTCGACGTGGGTGGCCGTGGGCACAAAGTTAGTGAGTTCCGTGAGGTACGACGGGCCGCCGATCATATCTAAAAAGCCATTGCCTTTTAGCTGGTCGGCCAGGGTCAAAACGTCGATGGGGCTGCGGCGTTCGTATAGTGCCACCACGGCTTCGTAAATGCGCTGGTGGCGGGCATCAAAAAAGTCGTCGATGCTGACGATGTCGGCAATTTTAACCAATGCATCGGCGTCGATGAGTATAGCTCCCAGCAGCGAAGCCTCGGCCTCGAGGTTCTGCGGCGCTTGTTGTTTTCCGTTCCCCGGTTCCATAGTCTGCTTACGATTCTAACAGTTCGGCACCGCCGAAGATATTGGTTACGGTTTTAACGGCCTCGTTTTGTAGGGCGGGAGCGGCCTTAACGGTGTGGACGACGCTTTCGTCTTCCGGTGGCAGTACTGCGGGCGCGGCGGCTAAATCTTCGGGCGAGGCGCCCGTGCCAACGGTGCAGACAATTTGGATATTTTCGCCGGTAAGGGTCTTAAACACCTCGGCCAGGACGTTTTTATTACGGGCCTCGTTGAGGCGCTTTTGGTGGAAGGCAAACTCGCACTCTAAGGTTACCTTGCCTGCTTCAAAGTGCGGCCGGGCGGTGCGCACCACGCTAAACAGTGTGTTGTGTTTTTGCTTGATGGCGGCCAGTATCTGTGGCCAAATTGTTGCATCGAGGGTGGCGGTAGAGGGTTCGCCCAATTGTTCGTCCTCTTCGGCCGGGGTTTGTACGGCTGCGGCGGCTGCGGGTTTGCGCAAACTGCTGGGGTGCGGCTCGACCTGCACCGGGGCGTGGCTTTTAATACTTTCGGACATAACTTTTGGCGCGGGCGCGGCGGCAGGTTTGGCGGCCGCGGTTGGTGCGGGCGCGACGCCGGCAAGTGCCGCATCGAGCAAGGCGATTTCTAGGTAGCTGCGCGGGTCACTGCTGGCCGGCACTGCTACCAGCTGCCCCAGCAAACGGATAGCCGCCTCGTGCCCCAGTGTCGCGGCGCCGTCTACAATACCGGCAGTCAGCTGCCCTGCAAGCTGTTTGGCGACCTGGGCTGGCTCGTAGCCCTGGACATGTAACTGCTGGAGTTGCTGCGCAACCGTCGCGGCGTCGTGCGTACTCACCGCCTGCAGCAGCTGCTGCACTAATTCGGCTGGGGCAATGCCCAGCATGTTTTGGACGTGCACCAGGCTTACCTCTTCGCCGGCACTGCGGATTTGGTCGAGCAAGCTAATGCTGTCGCGAAATGACCCTTCGCCGTGCGCGGCAATTAACCCCAGGGCGTCGTCGGCAATAGTAATATTTTCGTCTTTAGCGATAGTTTTAAGATGCTCAACTACCTTGGGCAAATCAACAGGCTTAAAGGCGTAGCGCTGGGTACGGCTAATAATTGTTTCGGGAAGTTTATGCGCCTCGGTCGTTGCCAAAATAAACACCACGTGGGCGGGTGGTTCCTCGAGCGTTTTAAGCAGCGCGTTAAAGGCTTCTTTGGTGAGCATGTGGACTTCGTCGATGATGTACACTTTGTATTTCGAGCTGGTTGGCGCCACATGGACTTTATCACGCAAGTCGCGGATTTCGTCGATCCGGCGGTTGCTGGCGGCGTCGATTTCGATAATATCCAGGTGGTAAGCTTCGTCGTCGTAGGGGATGCCGTTAATTTCGTGCGCCAAAATGCGCGCAATACTCGTTTTGCCCGTGCCGCGCGGCCCGGTAAACAAATAGGCGTGGCTTATGGCGCCCTTTTTTAAGGCGCGCGTAAGAGCAGTGGTAATATGCTCCTGCCCTACTACCTCGCTCAGCTTTTTTGGCCGGTGCGAACGATACAATGCCTGTCCCATCAGGCTCCCCTCTCACTCATGCTTTTATTCTAGCAGAGCCCGGCAACGTTAGACGTTGTGGTTTGTGCGTTTAAGCCGCTTGCCTCACCGGAAAAGCACGGAAAAGCCAGTGCGGTTACAGCGCCGTAACAATAATGCCAATGCAGCCGAGTGCCGCCGCGGCAAAGAGCCGTTTGGTGTTTTCGCGTTCTTTTAAAATAATGTAGCTGGCCAGGACGATGAGCGGCAGCCCAAAGGCCTCGAGCGCCGTAATAAGCGACACATTATTAGAGCGTTTGATAACAAAAATATACAAAAAGCCCACCACCACACTAATGACGCCCATAATAAAAGAACGGCGCACATCGCGCGGCCGGATTTTGCTAAACACACCTTTTTTAACATCGCGCAGCGCAAGCAGCATAAGGGCGATCGTTTGGGTACCAAAGCCAAAAATAAAGTAAGCGCCAATGTCCATGTAGTGCAGCGCGGCTTTTTCTACCACCAGCCCGGCGCCGAGCCCAAAGGCCGACAGCACTGCCAAAATGATGGCCGGCTTGCGGGAGGCGCGGGGTTTGTCGCCCGGTTGGGCAACCGGCGTTTGGGTGGCAATAACCGCAGCCGCCAGCAGTAAAACGCCGCCTATAATTTGTGGTACATTGAGCGTTTCGTGCAATAGCACCCATCCCAGCACAATGGTCACCACGGCGTACGACTGAAAGATAAGCTGGAACTGGGCAATCGGCAAACGCTTAATCGCCATAAACGACAGCCAGTTAAAGGCGCCAATGAGTACGCCTTCCAGAGCGAGCAATACGCCCAGCCAAGGTGTCCACAGCACGTGGTGATTCATGGTCAGTCCCACTACGATGCCGAGCGGTGTAACGGCGAGCATATAAGAAATGGCCGGCGGAAACGACTCCGGCAACTCAGACTTTTGCGAATACGCCCGCTGCCACAAAGCCTGCGCCACAACCGCAATATAGGACAAAACCAAGCCAAACTGCCAAGACATATTCCCCTATTCTAGCAGGTTTATCCCTGCACGGAGCTAGGACATTACTATAAGAAGCGCCTAGCCCGGGTCTACGCCGCCCGCTGCTCCAGCCGTACGATACGCCGCATGTGGTTTTTAAACTGTTTATCGGAGTCGTCGTGAGCCGCTTCTAGGGCGTCGGCTATAGAGTTAGAAAGATTGTCGATTTTTGCGTTAAGCTGGGCAAAACCCCTATACATTTCCTGGCGTAGACCGTCCACCTCTTCATGGAGCTCTCCATGTAACTCCCCCACCTCTTCATGTAAGCTTCCCACTGCTTCATGTAAATTGCCCAATTCCTGGCGTAAACTCCCTACATCTTGATGTAAATCCTCTACCTCCTTACGTAAACTGCCCATTTCCTGGCGCAGATCGGTAGTTTGCTGCGAGATAGTCGCTGCTATAAAACGCTTTAAATCGGCAATGTCGTCTTTGTTCACGGCGAGAGTATAGCACGAACTGCCTGGGTTGGAAGCGTTTTTATTGCAGCCACCCGTCTCATAAGAATCGATGGCTGCTTAACTGTCAGGGTATGCCTGCTATCCTAGTAAAATATATGCAAGGCACAGGCCTTGCTACATATGCTCTGCCGCGGGCGTTCGCCTACTTGGGTATGTAATTTCGGGGGTCAAAGATAACATCAGGATGGTCAAGTAATCTGTTTGCAACAGACCGGGGGATTGGCTCAAGGCTACCATCCTCGAGTGCCGTAGATGGAAGTACAATCCCAAGGCGCACCCTGTTCGAAGCAAAGCCTCCTTGAGGCCGCCGTATCATGGGGAACAATTGGAGCAGGCCGTAGGTGCCTTCATAGCCTATAGTCACTTCCCGGCCAATGGCTGTTAGCCCCGCGGCAACAGGGATTGTCGGATCTAGTAACCGGCGCCCTGCGTAAGTTAGGTCTTCGTCGCCGAGGGTTTTGTAGCGGTACACTTCGCGGTTGTCGCCCAGCCGGAGGGCCTCGTTTGCTGCTTTGATGGATATGGCTGCCGTATCCCTCGCCGCTTTGGCAGCTGCAGCTTCCTTCAATGCTTGGGCGACAAGTTCTGCCGGCAGCGGGGTTGGAATATGTATGTCAGGGAGTTGTGGCATGGATTATAAAGATTTTTTACAGTTTATAGAGCGGCTTCGAGGGCGGCCCATTCGGCGTGGGAGTCGTCCTCGGGCAAGTTAACGCTTACTTGGTCGCCGGGTTTGGCCTTAAAGTAGGTAACGCTGGCCAGCAGGACGCGGTACTCTTTGTTGTTGACGTCTACAAAGTAGTGGCCGCCTTCGAGGCGCAGGCTGCCTACGACTTGCTTGCGGGGGATGGGCCCAATTTGCTTGTATAAAAATGCGCCGTCGTCGGCAATAGTCAGTTTGAGGATGTCGCCTTGCACGAGCTTGGACTTGCTGGCGTAGTTAGCAGGTACCGGGTAGGTTTTGCCGTCGGAGCCGACCATGTTTTGGCCGTCGAATACGCCTTCTATGACCTTGCCCAGGTTTTCGTCTTGGGCTACGGCCGAGACTTTTTCGTCGTCACCAACTAAACTAATCAGCAACTCATTCGCTGCTGCTAGATTGGTTTCAGCCTCCTGGATCAGGGCCCTCAGCCGCTTGATCTGTTTGTCTGGTACATCTGCCATTGTTTGTCTCTCCGTCTCAAGGAAGTGTTTGTTTGGCTACACTTACACCTAAGACTATCATGATTAATAAGTCAAGTCAAAACACATATAGCTGCTGTGGATAAACCTCTGTTTGAGGAGGCAAATTGCATTGTGGTGGAGCGGTTTTGGGCCCCTACTGCTGCTTTAAAAAATGCCGGAAAACCTGCGGAATTAGCCAAGCAGCATGCCGCCCATAGCCTGCGCGCGTTCCCGGCCCACGCGCTTGCCGGTTTCTTGGTCGAGCGCGTAGGTTGTTGTTTCGCCGGTTCGGGCGTCTGGAACGTCTTTAATACTGGCGAGCGCTTCGGCTACGACGGCTTTTTGCCAGCCGGTTTCGGCAGGGCCGCCCTGTTGTTGCGCGGCGAGGGCTGCGCGGGCACCGCTGGCGGTCCAAGCCTGTTTGTTGGACCAATCCTGCTCTGCCGGCACTTCGATGCTCGGGCGTTTCCCGTTGGTTGCTTGGCGGTAGCCCACCACCCCGTCGGGCGAAACGTAGAAGCCTTCGGGGAAGCCTCCGGCCCTGCGTAGGGCGGCAAGGGTTCTGGGCTCACGCAGTGCGCGTGCCAGGGTCGGCATTTGTAGACCTTCGAGCCCAGACGCTATGCGCCACTGGGTCACGGGCCAGACGGTTCGGGTCCCTTGGTAGGCGTATCCTGGGCCTTCCTGCGCGCTGTGGCGCAGGTCGAGCATGCGCACGCCGGCCGGTGTCATGGAATCTGGGCTAAAACTGCGCAGGATAACTCCTCTTAATAGGTCGCGCGGGTCAATGTCTGTGGTGGTCATGCCCCGGTAGAGCTCCGGCGTGGCCAGCGTTTCGGCCACTGCCGAGCTTATCAGCCGGACTTGCCGGGGTCGGCCCTGGGCGTCGCGGTCAACTGCCGGCACCAGGGTATTTGCCTCGTCCCAACGGAAGTGGGTCAGCGTTCGGCGGGGGAGTTCACGGGCCAGATCCTGCCACGTGCTGACGCGGGCTTTAATAGCGGGATCGTCCGAATCTTTAAAGAGTTGGGCAGCGTCTAAAAACGCTTGTACTGCGAGACCCTGGTTTTCTATATATGCAATTGGTCGATCTTTGTTAACCACCAGCCCGGATTCTCCAACCGGGTGGAAATAGGAGTTGTAGCCGTCGCGCATGACCCCGCTCCAGCTGGTTTGATTAGGATTGAATTCTTGTACCTCTAAAAGTCCAAGGCTAGAATTTTCGACGGTGCGGACCATCCAGTCGAGCTGCAAAAGGGTCGCCTGGCGCACGGTGCGCACCTCGCCTGTGGGCCGGTGTATAAACTCATCACCAAGGACCGCGGGGCCGTAAGCGTCGACGTAACGCCTCAGCTCGTGCACGTACCGTGTGCCGTCTGTTTGATTCCATACTACAAAGCCGTTGACGGCGTCGAAGGGCACGCCCCACTGGTCAGCCCAGTATTCGCGTCCCGCTACCACTGCTGCTGGCACCCGCAGGCCGCCCCACTGATTGTAGGCAACCTGATGTGAGAAGCGGCCGGGCTGTTGGTCGGTAACTGGGTCAAAGTCGATTCCCTGTTCCTGTGGGATCTGGCTAAACCCTTCGCGTACAAGCGTGGGATGGGTATACATAAGGTCGCCCATAACCGCCAGGTAATCCCTGGTAAAGCGCGACGCCCCAAACTCGCCGTCCATGGCGCTGGCGGCCATGCCACCGGGGAAATGGCATTCGTGTAGCACTGCTTCGGCTTGCAGAATATCGGCGGTTGCCGGGACGGTCAGTTCATGGGTCATTAACACAATTATATAATAATTTATAGGCGTTTACTATAAATTACGGCCGGGCGTGCTTTAGGCCCTGAAATGTGGGCAAAAAATACCGCTCCGGTAAGGGAGCGGTATTTTAGAAGGGCTAACCCCACCGTAAAGCGAGCTGGTACTAGGCCAGTTCGACAACGGCGCCGGCGTCTTCGAGAGCCTTTTTGGCGGCTTCGGCGTCTTCTTTCTTAGCCTTCTCTACAACGGGCTTAGGAGCGCCGTCGACGATAGCTTTTGCTTCGCCAAGACCAAGACCAGTAATGTCTTTAACGGCCTTGATAACAGCAACCTTTTGGGCGCCAGCGTCTTTAAGGATAACATCCCACTCTGCTTTTTCGTCGGCAGCAGGAGCGGCGTCAGCGGCAGGGCCGGCAGCAACAGCAACAGCTGCAGCGGCTGGTTCGATGCCGTATTCGTCTTTAAGGATGGTTTTGAGTTCGTTTACTTCGAGTACAGTCAGCCCAACGAGCTGTTCTGCAAATTTCTTTAAGTCTGCCATGATGGTAGGTCCTTTCGGTGGTTCAAATTAAATTTAGTTTGCTTTGGCGGAAACGCCGTCGAGAAGAGCGTGCAGGTTGCCCGACAAGCCATTCATAACGTCGTTTACTGGTGAAGTTAGGGTTGCCAGAACCTGAGCAATGAGCATGTCTTTGCTGGGGAGTTTGGCCAGAGCCGTTACTTCTTCGGCGCTGAGGAATTTGCCTTGGGCGCTAAAGGCACCGACAAATTCGATATTTGGGTTAAGCTTGGCAAACATGGCCAGGGCTTGGGCGGGAGCTACTTCGTCTTCGGGGTTGAAGGCAAACAGCAACTGGCCGCTGAGCGCGCTGGTGTCGGCGTCTTTGAGGTTGTCGACATTTTGCAAAGCCTGCTTAAGCAAGCGGTTTTTTACGACGCGGAGCGTGGTGCCGCCGGGTCGGGCGTCGCGACGCAACTGCTGGATTGCTTTGACCGTTGTACCCTGGTATTTTGCGACCACGGTCATTTTCGATGTTTGCAAGGCTGCAGTAACTTCGGCGACAACTTCGTTTTTCTTGTCTTTGGTTAAAGCCATAGAGTGTTCCTTATATTACTTAAAATCTATCGACCTGTTGATTTAGATTTTTAAGGATCACCAGAGAAATAAAAAAGCCTCTGGTTCATTACCAAAGACTGCTGTAAAACAAATAAATTGTTTCATCGCCTCGGTAGCGGATTAAGCTTTTTAGGGCAGCTACGGTCTTCGGTAATGTTCAAAGGGTAATTATAGCGTTTGACGGGGTAAAGGTCAAGCGTTGTTTATGCGGCAGTTTGTAGCATGGGCGCGGGGCGGAGCGCAACATTGGCGGCCATAAACTCCTGCATGGTGGCGCGGTAGTTGTTGAATGCTTCTAGGGTAATATATTCGTCGCCGCTGTGCTGGCCCTCGCCCGCTATGCCAAACTCGCAGGCCTCGTCGCCTACATTGGCGTAAAACCGGCCGTCGCCGGTACCGTGGCGCATGGCAAATTTAAAGGGGTGAGCCTCTACCTTTTCGGCGGCGGCCTTTAGGCGGAGCAGTTGGGCATTTTTGGGACTGCAGTAGGCGGGTTTGCAAAAGTCGTACATGCCCACGATCTGGGCATCTGGGTCGAACGACTTAATAAAAGCCGCAAATGTTTCTTGGGAGGCAAACTGTTTGTCGTGGGCGGTAAACCGGGCGTCGATTTTAACCAGCGCGTTGTCCGGTACTTTGGTGTGGGCTTGGTTGGAGGTAGTAATAGCAGTGACGGTTACGGTGGTTTTAAAGGTCTCCTCGTTAGGCGTGGGATAGCGGGCATGGACAGCGTTTACAAATTGGGCGGCCTGCAAGATGGCGTTTTTACCCCTCCAGGGGTAGGCGCCGTGGGCACTACTGCCGGAAAAACTAATGTCGCCTACAGCGATGCCTTTGGTTTCGTTGGCGATTTCGTACGCGGTGCTGGAGCGGCCACAGTCGCCGCAAATTACAAAATCGCCGCGCACGCCCTGCCTAATTTGGTGCAGGGTGCCGTCTTTGCCGGCGTTTTCTTCGTCGGTAACAATTTGCAGCCCTAGGGTAAATGGCACTTTGTCGACAAATTCGCAAAACGTATCGGCCAAAATGACCGCGGCAGCTTTCATGTCGTAGGCGCCGCGCCCGTACAACTTGCCGTCTTTAACAACCGGCTGGTATTGGCTGGGCGCGCCGGGTACAACATCTAAATGTCCGTTTAAAATAATCTCAAACTTTTTAGGCCGTTTGGAGCCTTTGTAGGCCAGCAAGCTGGGTTTGCCCTGGCTTACGAAGTGCTCGATAGTTATCTTTTTGCCGCTGTCTTGCAGCAGGCGCACGATAATATCGTAGGCCTTTCGCAGCCCAGCGGGATTTTGAGCCGTCGATTCCACGGCCATAAGTTCTTTGGTGATGTCTAATAATTGTGAGTTAGTGAGCCTGGGCATAGTTATACTTCTGTTGGTTAATAAAAAACCGAGCGGGTGATGCTCGGTTTGGTTTTTGGCACATGACGTTCGCGCTTAACCGAGCCCCTTTAAGAGGACACAATAATGAGGCGGAACGTAACGCACTTTGTCATATTGCATGGGAGTATACGCTGGCGGCGCGTGCACGTCAAGGCGGGGTGCTATCTTATTTTTTGAGGGTCCAGGGCGCGGCTAACTATTTTGGTCGGGGCCAGCAAATTGCATGGCTTCGGCCAGGAGGGGGTGAGCCTCGGCCAGCCTTTGGTGCATGTGGCGCACCACGGTGCGACAGGCAGGGTCGCTGCCCGGGCGCAGGTACTGTTCGTGCAGACAAAAGGCTTCGCGGGCGTTGTAGGTAAGCTTCCAGCGCAGGCGGTGGCCCAGCAGGGTGGCATACTGGGCTTCCAGCGGGTAGCCGGCTTGCTGCAGGGCGCTGTATATGGCCAGGCTGCGGTCAAAGCAGGCTTCGTATTGATCGGTTAGCCCGGCGTCTTCTACCAGTCGCGGTACCTCGTAACCATAACGTGGCGTAAGCTGCTGCCACTCCAGGTCGTCGACCATTTGGTGGCGCTGCAAATCCTGGAAGACGCGGTAGTCGGTCAACAAATCCCAGCTGTAGTGGGCTTTTTCTAGGGCACGGCCGGGGGTGTGCTGGCGGGTTTGGCGCTCTCCCACATAAGCTTCAAAAACCTCTAGCTTGCGGTTGTAAGGCCAGGACGATACCTCGCGGCGAAGGTCGGCCAGTGGCAGACCAGCGGCCGTATAGAGCATGTCGGGCACCAGCTCCAGCTCGTTGCGCGGCCAGATGTCGGTCAGCTGCACGGGCGCGGCCTCGGTAGCGTGGTTGGCGGGTAGATATTTTTCGGCAAGGGCGGTAAGCTGGCGGCTGGCCTGGGCTCGGTAGGTGGTGCTAGCGCTTAAGGCGGCTGCGTCTTTTAGGAAGGCGGGGTTGAGCTTGCGCTGCTCGGCTAGCAGCTGCTCGCCGGCTTTACGGGCTTCGGGAAGTTCGTCGGCCAGCAGGCGGGTAACTAAATCCTCGAGTGGTTGCCCGGCAGCACGCACGCCCACCGCCATTTTAGCGGCTACCGGCAGCACCGGCCGCAGGACATCGCAGGCTTGGTCGCGCAGTGCAGTTTGCCAGGCCGCGTTTTGTTCGGCTTTTGGCGTGCTCGAAACTCCGGCAAGGTAGCCGGTTAGCGACTGGACCATGGCAGCGTACTGCGTAAAGATCTCATCCATGTCGGCGCAGTAACGGGCCTTGACCGTTACCGGCAAATGATCCGGCACATAATATTTGTAGTTGCCATTTACGTCTTTTTGGTCGTAGCGGATGGCTAGTGGCGATTGCTCTACATAGGTAGCTCGCCTGCCCCGCTCCAGCTTTTTAGCGAGCAGGTTGCTGGCGCCTTCAAACATGATGTGCTGAGGAGTATTGGCCTCGGCCAGCAGGGCGTCGCTCGCTTGCGCAGTCGCAAACTCGTCGAGCATAATCAGCCGCACATCGTCCCCGCGGGAGCCAAGACGGTCCATAACCGCGGCAATGACGCGGGGTGATAATTTGTCGGTAAAAGCATACACGTTACCTGTCGGGTTGGTAACGGCTTGAGTCAAAAACTCGTGCCCGGCCGCGGTAACACCCAAGTGGCCCTCGGCCGTATAGCCGAGGTAGGGATTTTGCAAAGCTTCGGGTACCGGCGCTTCGGGCGCTTTTGCCCGGGCGGGGCCGTGCGGCTCTGGCAGCATGGGGCGCACTTTTTGCCAAATCAGTTCCTGCACGGTGTCGATAGACATAAGCTGTTGGTCGCGCACGCAGTCAATGCGCTGGAAGTCTTTCGGGAACAGCTGAGTAAGGTCGTCGTACACGGCCACGGCTCGCTCCAAATGAGTAAGGTCGGCCTCGTGCAGGTCGCGTTTTTTGTCGGTGTAGCTGCGGGCCTCTTTTTTGTCAACCAGGCTTTGGGCGACATCGGCCGGCACCCGTAGGACAAAACTCATG
>Ga0070683_100000076_pt1 | contig 67549 bp, 53 predicted proteins | sample KBSC713LmetaG_FD_64662 | JGI IMG/M metagenome (GOLD analysis project Ga0070683, IMG submission 64662) | Corn rhizosphere microbial communities from Kellogg Biological Station, Michigan, USA - KBS C7.1-3L metaG | ecosystem: Host-associated > Plants > Roots > Rhizosphere ... | reverse complement strand
TTCCCTTCGCGACGGTGGCCGTTGGCCTGGCTTTTAACCTGTTGCTCGCGCGCAGGCCCGGTATTCATGCCCTAGGCGATGGGCGTCTGAGCCTGCTCGTGCTACTGGCAAGTGGCGTAGCGATAGGTGGGCTCTATGCCATCAATGGCTGGGATCTGCCTACCTATCTGGGCCTGGCATTGCTGGCGCTCGCGATACAACAGTGGCTGGCGCACGAGCGGCGATTCAGCAAGCCGCTCTTCATCGATTTTCTGACGGTCGCATTGTTGCTCGCTGTGCTGTGTTTTCTCGCGTATTTGCCATTCTATCGCGATTATTCCTCGCCGGGAGAAGGCGTTGGGCTGGTTCCGTCCAGTGCGCGCACTTCGGTAGGCTACGAAGTGGCAATCTTCGGCCTGCCTCTATTCGTTCTGCTCTCGCTGGCGGCAGTGCGGTTGGTGAAACGCTGGCCCGCACCGGGCGCGCAGATAGCTCTGGCCGCGGCGGTAGTGCTGGCGTTAGGATCCCTGCTCGTGCCTAATGCGACGTTCTGGACGTTACTCTGGGCCGCGCTGGTGGTGGCAGTCTGTACCTACCTGGCGGCTGGTATGCTGGGGCTGCGGTTGGGCCGAGTTCTGCCTGTGGATGTGCTCTATCCCCATGAGGATGCACACCAGAATGAGAGGTTGCGCGCCGGAGCATGGGTCTGGTGCCTGGTTGGGACGGCTGTCGCGCTGGTGGCCGCCTGCGAGCTGATCTTTCTCCGCGATGTGTTTGCCGGTGCGGAACAAGGCGCGCTTGGCGCGGGATTTCGCATGAATACGGTATTCAAGCTGTATTATCAGGTATGGTTGCTGCTGGGCATTGTCGCGGGGCCTGCGCTCTGGTGGCTGCTCGCTGGTGCGGTGCGCTGGTTACGCGCGTCGCTGGTAGTGCATGATCAGGCGGAGCCACAACCGGTTCTGGTCGGCATGGCGGTGGGTGCGCGGGTGCTCCGCAATGAGGCTGGCTTACCGGCGACACTGGCCGCGAGCGGTCCAGATGCGCGGCTCGCAGCCGTTGTCCCTCCGGGAGATTCGACATCGGCGGGAACCGATGCGGTTGAGCAGCCGTCCATACAGCATGTGCGTAGACGCACTGGGCTAGATGCGTTGCGCGCGCTCGGCATGGGTGGTATCGTACTCTGGATACTCGTATGTGCGGCGTTGATTGGCGCGGCTGCGATCTATCCCGTCATGGCGACCGCGGCCCGGACAGCCAATTTCACCCTGCCACGTTCTCTTGATGGCACAGCCTATATGAGCACCGACCCGGTAAATCAGGGCGATGCGCAGGCAATCGCGTGGCTTAATACGCATGTGTCGGGTGATGCTGTTATCGTCGAGGGCGCGCAGTATGACGAGTACACGCACAATGCACGTGTCTCGGCTTTCACAGGGCTGCCAACGCTGATAGGCTGGGGCGGCCACGAGTTACAGTGGCGATACAACTGGCTGGAGCAGCCGGGACGCGGCGATATCATCGGGCAGCGCTTAAATGCTGTGGTGAAAATCTATACAGATACCAGCAAGCAGCAGGTACTGGATCTGCTGCATCAATACTCGGTGCGCTATGTCTACGTTGGCGCGGCAGAACGCCAGTTATATCCATCGGCTGACCTGGGACGATTCGCGACGTTTCTCCGTATGGTCTATCGTTCCGCCGATGTGACCATCTATGCGGTTCCATAAAGTCAGGAGCGAGTCTATGGCTCGAAAGAATTACGGGGCTGAGGATGATGCGCCTCGCCGCGCGCGTGCCGCCAATTTCTACCGGTCAGCGCAGCCAACATCCGAGGTGGGTTCAGCTGATGCGGCGCTCTCGCTCACAAACGCCGAGATAGGCGCTCCTGAAGGCGATGTAGCACAAGGCGACGTTATGCCGGTCGTGACGACCATTTATGATCGTACGCCAGTTCGCGAACGACTCGAATACCGGACACGCCAGACGTGGGACTACATCCGATCAATGCGGCTTGAGCAGTGGCTCTGGATCGGCGTGATTCTGCTGGCAACGATCTTACGCTTCTGGGATCTGGGCGGAAAACCGCTTCATCACGACGAGAGCATGCATGCGTTCTTCTCGCTGACATTTGCTCGTAACCCGGCCAGCTATGAGTATGATCCGCTGCTACATGGGCCGTTCCAGTTCCATGCTGAAGGTTTCATCTTCATGGTGATCCTGGCGGCTGAGCGCGTATTCGGCGTCGGCGGCGCGGCAGGGAGCCCATGGATCAACGATGCGACTGCCCGCATATTGCCAGCGCTCTTTGGCGTCGGAATCGTCGTGCTGCCGCTTGGTCTCCGGCGCCAGCTTGGTCGCTTTGGCGCGTTGGTGGCGGCGCTACTGCTGGCCGTCTCGCCTACCTTCGTGTACTTCTCTCGCTTCCTGCGCGAAGATATCTACTTTAACTTCTTCATGTTCGCAATGGTAGTCTGTGCGGTGCAGTACGCCCACAAGCGTACCATTCGCTGGATAGTCGGTCTCTTTCTCTCTGCAGTTTTAGCGTATGCCACGTTTGAAGGTTTCTATCTGACCATGGTCATCTTCGCCTCATTCCTGGCGCTGCTCGTGCTCTGGGAGCTCGCCTACGGCCTGGCGCGTCGCCTGCCCAGGGAGCTGACGCGGCGCGAGCGGCTCTTCTTCAGTCGAGCGGGGCTGTTGCTGGTAGCAGGCGGCCTTGGCGGCATTGTGGCCTTCTTCGGCCTGCACATTATGAATAATCTGAACGCTTATATCACGAAGAATACCGCCCAGGCAGATGTCCAGGTCGTTCAACTGGAAAACACGACGGTGCTGATTCTACTGTATCTGAGCATCATCGTCGCCATCACGGTTATTGGTGTCTTGCTCTGGCAGATTTCACGTGATGATAGCCGCGTCAGCTTTGACGGCGAGCCGTACGATGAAGCTGACGAAGCCGACGATGAAGACGTGCGCGGCAAGTCGTTTGCCAACCGGCTGGAGGCGATCTTCACTGCGCCTGGACGGCGGATTGCAGCCGTTCGCGAGCGTACCGATCCCGCCGAGAAGCCCTTCCTGCATATGTTGCTTGGGATTAGCTGGGTGCACTGGTTCGTTGGGATTGTCGCGGCATGGATCGTTTTTGCCGCACTCTACTGGGTGCTGCCCCCTGGACCTCAGGGCAATTTGACGTGGGGACAGGGCTTCCAGATTGGTATCGGCAGAGGCGTCTGGCAGGGTCTCTACTACTGGCTGCAACAGCAACAGGTCGCCCGAGGCGGCCAGCCGTTTTATTACTATATCTTGCTGCTGCCGCTCTACGAGCAGCTTGCCATCGTCTTTGGCATTGGCGGCGCGGTCTATTCGCTCTTCCGCCCGACTCGTTTCCGTCTCTTCCTGGTCTGGTGGTTTGTCCTCTCGATGGGCCTCTATTCCTGGGCAGGGGAGAAGATGCCGTGGCTCTCGATTCATATCCTGCTGCCGTTGATGTTGCTGGCGGCGATCATGATCGAACGGCTTATCGAGGCCTGCATTGATCTCTCGTGGGATGTGCGTCTTCAGGGTGCGCGCGCGTTACTATTGCGCCCGGCTCAGCAGATCCAACTCGCCACCGAAGCTAGCTTCAAAGTTAGCGGTCCAGATGACACAGTCACCGCGCAGCGCCGAGTGGCCGAATCCGCTGCGGACATTGAAGACGATTTCGTCACGGAACCGGTGCGACGTAACCCCTGGAATCCACCTGCCTTCGTCCTTTCGGTTCAGCGATTCCTGGCCCCTTTCGGACGAATGATTCAGCGTGCATACCAGGCGGTTGCCTGGCGCTCCGTCGGCATAATCGCGGCGGCGGCGCTGGCACTGGCCCTCTTCATTCCAATGATTCACAGCATGGTCGAGCTCGCCTATGTAGAACCAGCAAACGGGCCGCAAGAGATGATGGTCTATGTGCAGACGACGCCAGATGTCACCGCGGCGATGGCGAAGATCAACGCGGCGGACCAGAAGCTCCATGCTGGCAATCATCAGCTTCAGGTATGGGTTGGACAAGGCGAAGAGTGGCCGATGTACTGGTATCTGCGCGATTACTATCTGGATCCCCATCCGAGTACGTATGTCACGTTTGATCCAGCCAGCCTGACCGATAAGTTTGCTCAAGGCGTGCCTGCTCCCGACGTGCTCATCCTGTTGCCGTCCGATGCGGCCACGTTCATGGCGGCGCATCCTGGCTACCATGCGAAACAGTACAAGCTGCGCTCATGGTGGGATGAGTCGTATAAGCTGCCTCTTTGCAGCGCGACGGTCAAGTCAATGTGCACGACGTCCGCGGATTGGGGAACAGGTGTCGGGCCGGGTAACTACCTGAGCTACGGCAGCCAGCCGCCCGCCAACGCGAAGTTCGATCTGGGGCGGACCGTGAATCGGCTCTGGAGCTGGCTCTGGTATCGCCAGCCACTCGGTGATGTCAATGGCTCGTACGATTTTACGCTGGTCGTTCGTGATGGACTTCCCATTCAACCATAGCAGCTACCAGGGGTTTGACGAAGAGGTGGCGTGCCGATGAACCAGCAGACGCAGTCTGGGCAGGCGCCGCTGGATACGCTGGAGGAGCGCATCGGCACATCCTTCCGCGACCGCGCACTGCTCGTCCGCGCGCTGACCCACCACTCGATCTGCCCGCAGACGGCACAGCGCGACGCCTATGACACGCTGGAGTTTCTTGGCGATGCGCTCATCAGCGCCTATGTCGTGGAGCACCTCTTTCATACCTATCCCGACGCGACCGAAGGCGAATTGACCGCGCTGAAGTCGGAGGTGGTCAGTCGGCGCGTGTTCGCGCAGATTGGGCTAGGCCTTGGCCTCATGGAGTTTATCCGCGCCGATCCAGCCAGCCTGCGCACCTTTAATGATCGCTCGCGCGAGTCGCTGTGCGCCGATGTGCTGGAGGCGCTGGTGGGCGCAATCCATCTTGATGCCGGACGGGCGGCGGGTGAAGCGTTTGTCAGCCGGTTTATTCTGCCGGTGATTCCTGAGGTGCGAGCAACTCTCGGCGAACGCAACCCCAAGGGCGCGCTCCAGCAGCACGTCTTACGCCAGACCGGACAGCTCCCACACTATGAAGTGCTTGAGGAGCGTGGCGAGAGCAATGACCGCAGCTATCTCGTCGGCGTCTACGCAGGTGACCGGCTGCTGGGGCGCGGCGAGGGCAGCAGCATCAAAGCGGCTGGCCGGGAAGCGGCTCGTGCGGCGCTTGCAGGCGAATTTCCCGATGGCGCTGGGCCAGTCATAGAATGAGCATAGCATCGCCAAAGCTGTAGAACCGATAGCGTTGGGCAACCGCCTCCTCATAGGCGCGCAATACCAACTCGCGGCCCGCGAACGCGCTTACCAGCACCAGCAGCGTCGAGCGCGGCAGGTGGAAGTTGGTGATCATCACATCCACCGCTCGGAATTCCGAGCCGGGCCGAAGATACAGCGACGTGCGCCCGCGATAGGGCGTCACCAGCGCGTCGGGATCAGCCAATCCACCCTGCGCTCGTTGCTCGGCAGTGAGCGCGGCCACGCTCTCCAGCACGCGCACTGATGTCGTGCCGACGGCGATGATTCGTCCTCCGGCAGCCCGTGTCGCGTTGATTTTCTCCGCCGCCTCGGCATCCAGCTCGATCTCTTCGGAGTGCATCACATGTTCTTCGAGATTGGCTTCCTCAATGGGACGAAATGTGTCGAGGCCGATATGCAGCGTGACCGTTGCCAGGCCAATGCCGCGCGTGGTAAGCGACGCGAGCAGCTCTGGGGTGAAGTGCAGTCCAGCGGTCGGCGCGGCGGCGGAGCCCGGCAGGCGGGCATAGACAGTTTGATAGCGTTCGCTATCAGCGAGCGGCGCATGGATGTAGGGTGGCAATGGCACCGTGCCAACCCGCGCGATTGCGTCGGCGACTGAGCCCTCGCGAGCGGTCAGATGGACGATGCGCCCACCCGATGGCGTGCGGTCGAGAACCTCGGCGGTGAGAAGCCCATCACCAAACAGCACGTGCTGGCCCGCGCGCAACCGTCGCCCCGGACGCACCAGTGCCTCCCAATAATCCGTCCCCACATCGTTGCGGATGGCCAGTAGCAGGATTTCTGCCCGGCCACCACTATCCTGCTTCACGCCCAGCAGCCGCGCGGGCAGCACACGGCTCTGATTGGCGACGAGCAAATCGCCCGCATGCAAGTAATCCCCGATTTCGCGGAAATGCCGGTGCTCGATCCGCTCATCGTCGCGATGCAGCACGAGCAGACGCGAGCTGTCACGTGGTTCAATGGGTGTCTGTGCGATTAATTCCGCGGGCAGGTCGTAGGTGAAGTCGGCGATATTCATGGCTCATATTATATCGTGGCGCGGTAGATTTGGCGCTACCGAACGGACCTTGGCGCATGCTTCGCGGGCGGTGAAAGTCGCCTCTTATCCGCTGCTGGTCCAACTGAGCGGTGGGCAAGTCTTCCGATGAATGGATAGGTATATTTCTTGCCGAACAGGGAGGCAATCGCCCCAATTATTGACGACGAAAAGAAGAATACCGTCGCGCCAGCTGGAATAAGAAACAACCCAATGACCGAGCCAATCATGCTCCCGCCCGCAATTTGTCCCGGCAATCCTTTCGATTCCGATCCGCCAACGGAGAGAATAGTCGTCAGCAAAAGCAGGCCGATAGCCAGAAAGACAATGATGTGCCCTAATGTCTGCCAGAGGACAGCCTGCCGCGCCTGCATCGCCACATAGCGGGAACGTCGCCGCTGAGTGAACCAGATCACTGACGCGAGCAGCATTCCTGGTAAACTGAAGAGAGTCAGTAGATGGGCGGTGGCGGCGAGGATACGTTCTACGGCAGTTGGACGAATGGGATAGCGCACCTCAGACCAGTGTGTTGGCCCGTCATTCGTAAATATTGGCGCCGATCCTTTCACGTAATTTTGCGCGATAATCCGGACGCGGAAAGCGCGATGCCTAGCTTACGCCAGAAGAGGACAGGCGGTCAAGCGATGATGTGCCATTCGCAGAGCGGGGATGATCGCCATTGTTCTCGAATCGCTTGCGCATGTGTGCTATATTCAAGTATCGTGCGGTATAAAGTACCGTTCGGGCACGGGCAACAGGCCAGAATATGGTATGGTGTGGCGATGTGTCGGCGAGCAAACGGGCTAATGGGCAGTGCTGGCGCGGTTGTGACGCCTACCTGTCCCGGAATAATCACCACTCATGAATGAGAGGGCCGCAAGTGGACGACCTTCACCCAGATAGCGATGACGCCAACGTCGTGAAGATCCCCAGTGACAACGGTGACAATAGCGACAATAGCGACAATAGCGACAAAAGCGACAATAGCGACAACAGCGACAATAGCGACAACAGCGATGACACAGTGGATGCGTCGGATTCCGAGGTAACAGACGGCGCTGCCGCAGCTTCTGAGGCCGCAGGCAAGGACGACGTCGCGCCTGACAATGGAGCCGCCGAGCAGGTCGATCAGTTGGAGGCCGACAAGATCGCGGAACAGGGCGGAGAAACCGCATCGTCGCCCGAGGCGCATGAAGACGCATCCCCGGCGCAGCAACCCCCGACGGATGAGGTGCGCTCCGCCGATGGCGCAGACGCGGCAGATGCGGCGGATGTGGCGGGCGAGGAAGCAACGGATGCTGAATCAGATGATACAGTGCCGCTGCCCGCGATCAGTATCGCAACGAAACGGAACACGCCAGAATTTTCGACGATTCGCGAACTCGGCCGGGATGCCTGGGGCCGCATACTGCTGGCGTGGCGCGGCGATGCACAGGCATCATCTGGCCAGGAGCCACCGGTCGTGCTGCTGGAGCGGACTGCACTCGATTTCGAATCTGCAAGGCGCATGACCGACTATCACCTCTACCATGCGCGTCTCCTGGCGCCGCGAGCGGTCGTTCAGCGTGAAGGGGATACCCACTGGCTGGTCGTCGAAGCGCCCGCCAACTATGAAGCGCCTTTTGAGGCGGTTGGCGATGGGGGGCGATTGGAGGTGCGGAGCGCGCTCAAGGCAGGGGTCGGCCTTGCCAACGCGCTCTCCTATCTTCACACCAATGGTGTCGCGCATGAGAACGTCGGGCCGATGGCGATCCTGATTCATGATGGTCGCGCCTACCTCAGTGGCGTCGAACGGTGCGCGCTCGTCGAAACAACCGACGCAACGGGCGTGGCCCGCTTTGCGGCGGATGTGAACGCGCTGGGCCGCGCGCTTGCGCTGCTCGCGGGACTACCCGACGAGGCTCCCGACGATGAGACCGCCCCCGCGCAGGCGCTTCGGGCGATCGTGGCTCGTGCGGATGCCGCTGGATACGCAACTGCTGAAGAATTGGCGCAGGAGTGTGGGGCGGCGCTTCAGGAGCCTGCTCTAGCGTTGCCAGAAGCGGATGAGTCTGCGACTCATGCTTTGGTGTTTCATTGCGGAACGGCCACCACAGTTGGGTTGCTCCGCACGCAGAACCAGGACGCCCTCGGTTGCACGGTTCTGGAGATACGTGACGACATTGGCAGAGATCAGCCACTTGGTATTTTCCTCGTCGCCGACGGCATGGGAGGTGAGGCTGCCGGGGAAATTGCCAGTCGCATCGGTGCGCGTATAGCGACGGCGGAGCTGATGCGGCAGTTGCTCGCGCCGACGGTCGCTATGCCCGCGCTCGATCCATTCTCCCCCGAATTCACCACGGGCGCGACAAGCGTCGCGACGCTGGCCCAGGCGCTTGCGGTAGCGGTTGACGCCGCCAATCGGCAAGTGCGCGCACTGGCCACCACGCTACAAGAGTCTACCGGAACGACGCTGACAGCCGTTGTCGTGGCGGGACATCGGGCTGTTCTTGCCCATTTGGGGGATAGCCGCGCCTATCTGCTACGCGCTGGCACGCTGGTGCAGCTAACTAAGGACCACTCGCTGCTGGCACGGCTTATGGAGCTCGATCATCCATTGCTGAACGATCCATCGTTCGGCATGCCACGCAATTACCTCTATCGTTCGCTTGGCCAGGAGGATGAAGCGCCGCCGGACATGATGGAGTTTCCCATTGCTCCAGGCGACCGCCTGTTGATTTGCAGCGATGGCCTGTGGGACGAACTTGACGACGCGACGATTCAGCGTTGCCTCACCAGCACCGATGACCCCGCCGAATGCGCCAACCATCTGGTGCGTCTGGCCAATGCGTCAGGCGGACACGATAACAGCACAGCCGTCGTCGTCTTCGTGGAGGCACAGCGCGATGACCCTGCCACCGAATTCACGCCCGAACAGATTGATGCCATCTTGCGTGCGTCGGGCGCTCTGGATGAGGAAGGCGGCGATGAAGACGAAAGCAACGGAAGCTAAAGGAGAGCGCCAGTGAGCATGCACCCGACCGCATACGATTTTTCGGGCCGGGTGGCGCTGGTTACAGGCGCCACTGGTGGTCTCGGCCCAGCCGTGGTTCATGCGTTCATCGAGGCTGGCGCTGTGGTCGTTGGTATCAGTTCGCGCATGGACGCGGAGCGAGAGGGGGCCATTCGCTCACTCCTTGACAGCACCGGCAATACTCGATTGAGCCTGGTGGCGCTGGATGCGACAAATGAGGCGAGTGTTGCGCAGGTGGTCGCCGATACACGGGCAGCGCAGGGCCACCTTGATCTCCTCGTTAATGGCATCGGCGGGTTCCATGGCGGTGAACCAGTCACACAGACGCCACTGGAAACGTGGGAGCATATGCTTGCCCTGAACCTGCGGCCTACATTCCTCTTTTCCAAGTATGCTGCCCGCGCCATGGCTGACCAGAACTGGGGCCGAATCATTAACCTCTCGTCGCGGGCGGCGCGTAGTGGTCGTAAGAACGCCGCCGCTTATGCTACCGCGAAGAGTGCCGTTGTTACGCTGACGGAAGCCCAGGCCGATGAGCTTCGCGATGTCGGGGTGACGGTCAACGCGATCTTGCCCAGCATTATCGATACACCCGCCAACCGTACGGCGATGCCCGCTGCCGATACCAGCCGTTGGCCCACAGCGGAGCAAGTTACCAGGGTGGTGCTCTTCCTCGCCTCAGATGACGCTGGCCTGATCAGCGGCGCATCCATTCCTGTCTATGGGCGCGCCTAACAAGGTTTCTCGCCTGGCGTCATTCACCAATGGCGATTTCGTTGTGTACCGCGAGGATGCCGGGAACGTGCCAGACATCCTGCTCGGCAGAGGCGCGGTGGCGCGGTGACGGCAGCATTCCGCGGAGAGTTACGTCACCATCGTGCACGAGCACCTGCACCCGTGGCGTGAACGGAGCAATCGCCGGATTGATGTCCAGGATTTCCCAGATAGCGGCGGCCAACGCTCCATCGGAGCGTAGCATCAGGCCCGCGGCGATCTGTTCGGCGCTGGCATCCAGCATGAGCCGTGAGCTACCGCTGCCGAAGGGAAATCCGCTGCTTTCATGAGTTGAGGAAACGACCCAGGCTGGTGGGAGCATAATCTGCTGGCCGCCGACCTCTACCAGCTTGAACAGCGGATCAGCGGGATTGTCCACGTCGGCGAGCACATTATTGCGTACGCGCACGACGATATACTGCGCGAGTCCCGCGTATGTGTCGAGCGCGACGCCTTCCAATCTTCCCGCGTAGCCATCGTGGCAGTATACGCGGATACCTCCGCGCAGCTCCACGCTCTCAGGCGTCGGCGTTGGCGGTTGGTCTGTGTTCAGTGGGATGGTGCGTACTTGCCGTTGCCAGGGGGCATCGCTGGTGCGGATTCGCAGCCAGATCTCACCTGACGCGGGTCGCAACAAGGCGGCAACGACACGCCCTGTTGGCCCACCGGGGCCGCCCCGATAGCGAGCAGGAACCGAGGGTACGTTCTCGCCGCGGATCTTCTGGCCGAAACGGAAGATTTCGCGTACCGTACCGGCTTCGCCATCCATATCACCGGAATTGAATGCACCCTCGCCTGTTCCACGAATCGCCACACCGACCTCCACCGCCTGATTTCAGGAGACCACCGCCTGTTTCCGGCGGCATGAACTGTCCTGCACGCAGTCATTCCAGCATATCATACTGAAGCACTTGTCGTGCTGCAAGACCCTTACGTCAAAACGGTTCAAGACAAGCGGACGCCACACGGCGTGCGAATCTGCGCGCAAGGCGGGCGCTCGTATTGGAGGTGGTAGCGTAAGTGGCAAAGCAGGAGTACAATAGACGTGATGCTCATGCGGATGACGATGCAGGCGGATTGCGCGGCAGTGTTTCGCAGAGACTGGCCTCGCGCCGCTTCTTTTCAGGAGGACGTTGTGACTACAGACATCATACTTAGCATCATTGGTGTGATACTTGCGCTGCCTGGCGGGTTGTTTGTCGCCGGATTTTCGAGCATGGCGCGGGCGAAATGGGCGGCGCTCTTTGGAGGACTTATCGGCGGGGTTGTGGTTGCTGCGACGATCCTCTTCTGGGTGAATGCGACCAATATGGGCATCGATGGCCTTTCGTACTTCTTTGGCGTCTTCTTCGCCGCGTCCGTTGGCGTCATGCTGGGCGCGTTGGTAGCGAATTTCCTCGTGGGTCTGGTGAGCCGAAGTAGCAGCGAGTCGGCCATCGAGCGTTAATAAACCTGACTGCCACCATCGAAGAAGAAAACAAGTAAGCCCCTGATGCCAGATATGGCCAGGGGCTCTTGCTTTGGTGATTGTGTGGCTTGTGCGTTGTCAGCTCGCCTGAGCGCTTTCGCCATCCGCCGATGCAGCCAGCTGGAGGCCGAGAATGTCTCCCAGGTCCTTGAGCGCCTGCAATTCTGCTACGGTTGTTCCATCGGCGAGCCTGTCGAGAATACGAAGCGCGGCGGGCGTATCCAGATCATGGCGTAGGGCATCGGCAAACTGCTGACGCGCTGAGTCCGTGGCACTATCGCCGTCGCTGGTGGCGGGCGCGCTGCTCCTCATCTGGGCCACCGCTTCGGCAAAACGCGCGGCGCGGGCGGCGTTCTGGCGCATATCATCGTCCGTGAATTGCCAGGGCTCGCGGTAGTGGTGCGAGAGCAGCAGCACCCGTACAGCGGCGGCCGTATGTGTTTCGAGCAGATTCCGCACCAGCACCAGGTTGCCGAGTGACTTGCTCATCTTTTCCTCGCCCAGATAGACCATACCGCAGTGCATCCATATCTGCACGAAAGGCCGCTCACCGCTGGCGTTCTCGCTCTGGGCAATCTCGCAGGTATGGTGCGGAAAGATCAGGTCAGCGCCGCCGCCATGAATATCAATCCTGCTGCCGAGATAGCCCATCGCCATCGCGCTACACTCGATATGCCAGCCCGGCCTTCCCATTCCCCATGGACTCTCCCAGGATGGCTCGCCTTCCTGGTGGGCCTGCCATAGCACAAAGTCCAGCGGGTCAATCTTGCGCGGATCGTCTGGCGTGTTGCCGCGCTCATTCGCCGTCGCCAGCCATGTGGCGTACCCATGGTAGCCGCCAGCCTCAGCCAGCGTGCCAAAGGTCGGATCGCTGGCAACAGAGAAGTAGACCCAGCCGTCACGCACGTAGGCGTTTCCGCGCTCAATGAGCTTCTCGATCACGCACACCATGCGCGGAATCTCGTTCGTTGCCCAGACGTAGTGCGTGGGCGGCAAGACATTCAGGTCGCGCAGGTCGGCTAGGTAGCGCATGGTTTCGCGGCGGCCCAGCTCGTCCCACGGCGTATTTTGTTCGCGTGCCTTGCGGATGATATCGTCATCGATGTCGGTGACGTTTTGCACATAGTTGACCGCCTGCCCTTCCGAGCGAAGGAAGCGGATCAAGGTATCGTAATAGACATTGATGGCGGCATGTCCAAGATGCGTTGTGTCGTACGGCGTGACACCGCAAACATACAGCGTGACTTCGTTGCCATGCGGATGAAGCGGTTCGATACGTTGTGTCAGGGTATTGAAGAGTTCCATGTAGCGCTCAGACCCCCGTCTCTGGTGTCGGTTCAGGCAGGTGAAATAGTGCGGATGCGTTGCGTGTGGTCAGTGTGGCGACCTCCTCCTCGGAGATGCCACGCGCCTGGGCCAGTGTGCGAGCGACCAGCGCCACATGTTGTGGCTCATTGCGCTTGCCACGCAGCGGCTGCGGTGAGAGATACGGGCTATCGGTCTCGACCAGGATGCGATCCGCGGGAGCCCATGCGGCGACATCGCGTAGCTCTTCGTTGCGCGGATATGTCAGCGGCCCGGCGAACGAGAGATAGAACCCCAGATCAAGCGCATCAGTCGCCATGGCGCGGCCACCTATGAAGCAATGGAAGACGCCACGCACGCCAGCAGCATGTGCGCGCAGCAGTGAGATCATTTCCTCGTGTGATTCGCGATTATGCAGAATCACCGGCAAATCCAGCTCGCTCGCAAGTGTTATTTGCGCCACCAGCGCATTGCGTTGCACGTCTCGCGGCGAGAGGTTGCGGTAGAAGTCGAGCCCGATCTCGCCGATGGCGACGACGCCAGGCTGGCGCGCCAGCGTTTGCTGCTCGGCAAGCGCTTCGGGTGTCAGGGTGCTGGCATCGTGGGGATGCGTGCCGACGCCCGCGAAAATGCGCCCGGCATGCTGTTGGGCAAGGTCAATCGCTGCCTTGCTCGTTTCAACATCGACGCCCGGCACGATCAACCGCCCTATACCGCTGGAAAAAGCGGCGGCAATCACGTTCTCGCGGTCGGCGGCAAACTGCCGCATCTGCACGTGACAATGGGTATCTATCAGCACAAAGAGCGGCCCTCGTCTACACTCTTGAAAGAGTCTTCCGTGCGAACCTGTAACGTTGTCTGAGCCGCGTAGCGGCCACACAAAGTATAGGAGTCGCGCATTCTATGTGTCAAATACTGTGAAATTTGAAGTAATGGCGCGTACCCGCTAGCTTACGGCGAGCTCGAGCGCCACTCGATACATCTCGCGCCGTGGCAGGCCGAACTCGCGTGCCACAACCGCCGCCGCATCGCGGGTGCCGTTTCCAGCGGCAAGTAGCTCTCGCAGCCGATCGCGCGCGCGAATGGCCAGCGCCTCCGGCTCTTCCTCGGTCTGCGATTGGGGCACTTGAGAAGCGCCCGCAATAACCAGCGTGTACTCTCCGCGCGGCTCGTCCTGGCCATCATAACGGGCTTTGAGCGCGGAAAGCGTGCCGCGTAGCCACTGCTCGTGGACCTTGGTCAATTCGCGAGCGAGGCAGACCTCACGATCACCCAGCACGGCGAGCAGATCATCCAGGCTGGCGCGCAGCCGGTGGGGCGCTTCATAGATGACCAGCGTGCGCGGCTCGTGGCTGATGCTCAATAAGACCGCCCGGCGCTCCTGTGACCGACGTGGGAGGAAACCGAGAAATGTGAACTCGCTGGTTGGCAAGCCAGACGCAATAAGCGCGGTGACGACGGCAGACGGGCCAGGTATTGGCACGACTGGATAACCCGCTGTAAGCGCGGCCCCTATCAGATCAGCGCCGGGGTCTGAGATGGCGGGCGTCCCGGCATCAGAGACAAGCGCGACGTCGCCTTCGGCCAGCGCCGCCAGCACCGCAGCAATGCCCACTGGCCCGCTATGCTCATGGTAGCTGATTGTTGGCGTGGCAATCGCGAAGTGGTTGAGTAGTTTGCGCGTGTGTCGTGTATCTTCTGCGGCGATAACGCGCGCCTCACGCAGGATACGCAGGGCGCGTAGAGTGATATCTTCCAGGTTGCCCAGAGGCGTGGCGACCAGATACAACGTACCCACGGTGAAAGCTTCCCTCAGCTCGACCATAGCTCGGTATCGAGCAAAATGGTGAATGGGCCATCGTTCACCAGCTCAACCTGCATATCGGCGCCGAATCGCCCACCCTGCACCGGCACGCCGAGCGCACGCAACGCCTCCATGACCCGTTCGACGAGCGGCTCGGCGACGTCTGGTGAGGCGGCGGTTGTAAAGCCGGGCCGCCTGCCGCGTCGTAGGTCGGCAAACAGCGTGAATTGTGAGATGACGAGTGCCCCACCGCCGATATCTACGAGCGAGCGGTTGGTCTTCCCATCGTCGTCGGCGAAGATGCGCAGCCCGGCGATTTTGTCGGCAAGCAGCGTCGCCTGCGCTTCGGTGTCGTCCGGGCCGACGCCGATGAGCACGACCAGCCCTGGTAGTGGATCGAGCACCCCGACTGTTTCCCCCGCGACGAGGACACGCCCGCGCGTTGCCCGCTGTATGACGGCACGCATAGGGTCAGTGGTCCGCCGACGTACCGCTGGCGGGCGCGGTCTCAGCCTTGGCGGATGAACCCGACTCAGTCGCGGCTTCTGTCTTGGTCGTGTTGGTCGCCGCTTTCTCTGCGCCATTCGAGGAAGCCGCACTGGCGTGGCCATTCTCCTCGGCTGACGGGACAACATCTGTGGCGGATGATGTGCCACGGCTATCAGTCTTGTAAAAGCCAGAGCCTTTGAAGACGATCCCCGCGGGGAAAAGCACGCGATGGATTTGACCGGAACAATTGGGGCAGGTGGTCAGTGGCGCATCAGCAAAGTGCTGGAAGATGTCAAAACGATGACCACACGATTCACAAAGATACTGGTAAGTGGGCATATCAGCGCGCACTCCTTGGATTCGATACGATTAGGAAAAACTCGACCAGATACTCGTCAGGAAGGGGCATGATCGTACACCATGCCTGATACTTCCCACAACATAGTATAGCACGCCGCCGATATTGTTACGTCACCTTTCTGCCTATCACGCGACCAACAGCAAAGGGTCAATTATTTGTATGGCGCATCACCGGGCTAACGGTGCTGGTGCTTGCTTCATCGCGGTTGTGTAGCGGATAATAGACTATGAGCATCCTGTTGCTTTGGCGTTGCGCCAGTCATGCGTTACTGTGCCGCGCTGGGGCCAAGCACGAATAGATGGAGCCTGCCTGCCATGACTTCCGGTCTTCAGCAGCCCGCATCCCGGCCGACTTGGACCGTTGGCGATCAACCGGGCCGCGAGATGATTGCCATTCTCGATTTCGGTTCGCAGTATAGTCGGCTGATTGCCCGTCGCGTCCGCGAGTGCCGGGTCTATTGCGAGCTGCTGCCCGCAACCACGACTCTGTCCGACCTCCAGCGGCTTGGCGCGAAAGGCGTGATACTCTCTGGCGGGCCGGATAGCGTTTACGATGAGAACGCGCGTCATGTTGACCAGGAGATTCTCGGCAGTGGATTACCCGTACTGGGCATCTGCTATGGCATGCAACTGCTGGCCCATCAGCTCGGTGGGAAAGTTGAGCCGCATACGGGGCGGCGCGAATACGGCCCAGCCGAAATTCACCTGCTCCCGCAGGAAAGCGGTGCGCCGCAGGGTGTAGGCGCGCTCTTTACGGGTGTCCTGACAGACGAGCAAACAAGCATACCCGTCTGGATGAGCCACGGTGACAGCGTGGGCGAGGTTCCGCCGGGATTTGTGCCAATCGCGCGCTCGACATCGGGGACGCTAGCGGCGATGGCCGACGGCGGAGGCCACATCGGTATCCAGTTCCATCCTGAGGTGCGCCACACACCGCAGGGTGGCGAGCTGCTCCAAAACTTCCTATTCAACGTCTGCGGCTGCGCCCCCAACTGGACACCCGGCGCGTTCATCGATGAGGCAGTTGGGCGCATCCGCGAACGGGTGGGCTACGATGGAAGTGTCATCTGCGGTCTGTCGGGCGGCGTAGATTCAGCGGTCGCGGCGCTGCTGGTCCATCGCGCGATTGGCGACCGTCTGACCTGCATTTTCGTAGATACCGGCTGTATGCGTGCGGGCGAGGCCGAGCAGGTGGTCGCGACCTTCCAGACGCATCTGGGTATCCCGCTTGTGGCTGTGGACGCAAGCGAACGCTTCCTCGCGCGGCTGGCGGGTGTGACCGACCCAGAGCAGAAACGCAAGATTATTGGCGAAGAGTTCGTGCGGGTCTTCGAGACGGAGCAACAGAAGCTGCGTGAGGCGGGCGACTATCGCTTTCTCGCGCAGGGAACGCTCTACCCCGACGTGATCGAAAGCACGAGTGCCTCCGATGCCGCCGCCGCCCAGCGGATCAAGACGCACCACAATGTTGGCGGACTGCCAGAGCAGATGCCGTTCTCACTGGTCGAGCCATTGCGCTATCTCTTCAAGGATGAGGTGCGTGAGGTCGGGCGGGAGTTGGGGCTGCCAGAAGACTGGGTCTGGCGTCATCCATTCCCTGGCCCCGGCCTGGCTGTCCGCGTGATTGGTGAGGTAACGCCCGAACGCCTGGATACCCTGCGCCATGCCGACATGATTTTCATCGAGGAGATTCGGCTGGCGGGGCTATACCGGCAGATTGGCCAGGCATTTGCCGTGCTGACGCCAGTGCAGAGTGTTGGCGTGATGGGTGATTTTCGCACCTATTCCAGCATGGTCGCCCTGCGCGCCGTCACCACCGACGATTTCATGACGGCTGACTGGGCACGCATCCCGCACGAAATCCTGGCGCGCGTCGCCAACCGCATCGTCAATGAGGTGCCTGGCGTCAATCGGGTCGTCTATGATATAACCAGCAAACCACCCGCGACCATCGAGTGGGAGTGATAACGACGGATCATCCGCGCGGTTCTCGATGTTCGTAGAAAGGCCCGCACAGTGACAGGCGACGGCGACGAACAGAATAAACCAGAAGATGCGGCTGGTTGGGACAGCTTCGATTGGGAGACGGTGAGCGACGGAACGACTCACAGCGGCCAGAGCGAGGCTGGTGACATGCCTGACGCGGGCGAGGACGAGACGGCAAGCGTGGGTGAGTGGGTCTCGCAGGGCGGCGTGTTGCACTGGGAGGAGCCGGAAGGCACACCAGACGATATCGCCAGCGACCTCCGGCGTGAGGCGCAGTCGCAATGGGCAGCCGAGACGCTCACGCTGCCACTGGGCGCGCCCGATGCGCTACGCGTGCGTGGCGTGCGGGCATGGCTCGCGCGCAAGCGGATGCTGGAGAACGAAGCGATGGGTATGCTTCTGCTGGAGCGGCGTCAGCAATCGCTGCATGAAGACGATGTCGTCGTCCAGCGACACCCGCAGGCAGCGAGTGAAACGCATCCGCTCGATATTGCTATGGCCGAGCATCAGGCGGCGCTGGCGGAGTATGAATCACTGCTGGCGGCGCTCGACGAAGTTGGCATGCACAACGGGCCGGGCAGGGTGCTGGTGGAGTATCACTTCTTGCTCGGCGACCGGATTGCAATGCTAGCCACGGCGCCAGAGGCGCCCGATGACTTTGCCGAGACGCAACTTTTTACCACCATCGAGCGATCACAGGCATCCGCGCTGGTGACACCGGTTTCGCGCGCGGAGTGGGACGGGCGCGCGGGCGCGGTCCTCCAGACACGGCGACGTGTCGAGCGGATGACGGCGCCTGAAGAGGAGGAGTAGCTGTGGATTGCGACAGGGAGGCAGCACTATGACTTCGCCCGTTCTGATGGTGGCAACGCCGCCAGTGCCAGCATCCACGCCGATGCAGTGGCTTCCGTTGCTATTGATCATTCCGGTAATCATATTCTGGGTCTGGATGTTCCGCGATATGCTGAACAACAAAAACCTGTCCGACACCGCCAAATCGACCTGGACAGTGGCATTCATCTTTCTAAATGCCTTTGCCGCCGTTTTCTATTACGCCTATGAATATAGAAGCAAGCGGCAATAGCAGCGTAAGTGAATTCTCTCTCTACCTGACCACGGCGTACCAGAGATCGGTTCTGGTCGGGGACTTGAAGACCCGCGTTTGTATCAAGTTCAGCCTCTCATTGGCCAGCGGCTCGAAAAAGCGAAGGCCCTCACCTAGCAAAATGGGGACGATGCCGATGTGGATTTCGTCAACCAGCCCCGCGCGCATGCATTGCTGAGCGGTTTGCGCGCCGCCGACGACCATCACCTGTTTGCCGTTGGCGGCTGCTTTTGCTTTCGCAATTGCGCTTTCGATGCCATCGGTGACGAACGTGACGGTCAAACGGTCGTTCACTCCTTTAACCGGCTGTTCTGGAATGTGATGCGTCAGCACGAAGATTGGCGTCTGGTATTCGTAGCCTGTGAGATCTCCTTTTGCCATATCGTAAGCATGTCGGCCCATTACCACAGCGCCCGTCATCTGTATCTCTTCCCGCAGCATATCGGTTCCATGTAACGCTTCAAAGTCTGGATACAGGCGGCTTACATCGCCATTCCGGTCACTCATGAACCCGTCCAGCGACATCGTCGCGCCAACAATTACGTTTCCCATAATGCCTCCAGCGCGTGACTGAATATTTCCTGGCTCCTAGCGTATACGTCTCCGACGGGCTTCGCTTCTCCCATCTTGCTGAGATGTTGGTGAGGTTCTGGCAAACTAACGGGCCGGAACTATATAGACCCCGGCCCATTATTCGACCAACGAGCGTTTCTCTCATTCAGCCGAGCAGCGATACGTTGGCTTGGCTATTATGCCCGCACTGCGTCCTCGAACTGCTCTACCTCACGGCGGATCGTATCCAGGCTGGCGCGCCAGAAGTCGGGCGTCCGTGTGTCTATTCCGAAGCGCGCAGCCAGGGTGGCCGCATCGGCCAATCCGGTCGAAGAAAGAAGGTCGTCGTATTGGGCGCGGAATGCCTCGGGGTCGGTGCGATAGCGGGCATAGAGACCCAACCCAAACAGCAGGCCGAACATGTATGGGAAGTTGTAGAAGGAGCGTCCGGTGCTGTAATAGTGCGGCTTCATCGCCCACATGTAGGGGTGCAGTTGCTTCGGGTCGAGGCCGTCGCCGTACGTCTCGCGCTGGGCCTGTAGCATCAGTTCGTTCAGCTCGTCAACCGAGAGCTCGCGTTTGCGCCGTGTCTCGAAGACGCCTTGCTCCAGGAGGAAGCGGCTGGTGATATCCACCACCACCTGACAGGATCCAACCAGTGACGCCTCCAGAATCTCGATGCGCTCCTGCGCGTTCGCGTCCTTCAGCGCCGCCTCGCGCACGATAGTCTCGCAGAAGATGCTAGCCGTCTCCGCCAGTGTCATCGGCGTGGTGCGCTGGAGCATCGTGCGCTGTGCCAGGTTCATGTTGTGGTAGCCGTGACCCAGTTCGTGGGCGAGGGTGCTCATGCCGTCGTAGGTCGTCTTGAAATTGGCGAAGACGCGCGACTCATCGCCCCGCAAGGGCATGCAGAACGCGCCGTCACGCTTACCGGGGCGCGGCTCCGCATCGATCCAGCGCTTGCGGAAGGCGCGTGCGGCGTAGTCGCTGAGCCGCTGTGAGTAGCTGCCGAATTGAGTGACAATGAACTGCTCCGATGCCTCAAAACTCCAGACACGGCCGGAGACGCCGACGGGAGCAATCAGGTCATACCACGCCAGCACAGGCAGGCCGAGCGCGCGGGCCTTGGCGCGTAGATAGCGGCGGAAGTCGGGGAACGACTCGCGGGCGGCGGTGAACATCGCGTCGAGCGTCTGACGGTCAATGCTCGCCCCGAAGATCGCCTCATCTAGCGGTGTGGCCCAGCCGCGACGGCCGCTCAGCGTATTGACCTCGCCCTTGATGCTGTTCATCGCCGCGGCCAGAGGGACGGCGACTCGCTCCCATGCCGCCAACTCCGCTTTGTAGGCGCGGTGGCGTGTCTCGCGATCGGCGTCGGCGGCCATGTTGCGGATGACGCTCATCGGCAGCGATTCAACCGTGCCATCAATCTCTATCGGCACGCTCAACTGCGAGGTGACGTTGCCATGCAACTTAGCCCAGGCGCTGCCTCCAGTGATATTCAGCTCGGCGGCCAGCGCCTCCTCATCGGGCGACATCAGATGTTCCGCCTCGGTCTTCGCCTGGCGTAGCGCGTAGGCATGGTCGGCGGCGATGGCGGATTGGCCGATTAACCCTTCGACATCCAGCGAGCCAATCCAGGCGGTGAAGCGGGTGCCAAGCTGGTAGAGCTTGACGCTGTGCGCCTGCAACTCGCTGTATTTCGCCTGAGCCACGTTTTCGCGCGAGTCGGTCGAGACGAAGGCGTGTATATACGCGCTGAGCGTGCGATATGCCGCGAGCACGGCGTTGTAGCGTTCGATGACGCGCTCGAACGCGCGCACGGCAGCGTCGTCCAGTGGTCGACGGTCTTGCTTGCCAACGTCTTCCTGGTCGAAGAGTGTTCCAAGCGCCGCGATATCCTCGCTGACGACCTGGAATCCGGCTTCAAATTCTGGAGACTCCAGCGATGGATAGATGACCGTCATATCCCAGTGCGGAAGATTGGTGGAAGTTGCCACACGTGTGCTCCTTTGATTTTTCAGTCTTAGTAGCGCGCCAGCCGGGGTGAGGTTCTGCCCCGCAATTGTAGCACCTTCGTCTGTAGCGCCTTCGCCAGCATGGTGACGGGTGCGCCAAAAGATGAGATATCTTGCCAGCAGTGGTTGATTCCAGCTACAATTGCGGCGCGATGAAAGAAACCGATTCCAATTCAGATACACGACGCCTCCGTCGCAAACAGAACATGGCTGCCAGTGCGGCGGTGCTTATCGTTTGCCTTGCCGTGACGCTCCTTGCGGGCTGTGGCCTGCAAAATGGCAGTGAGACCATTGCTTTTCTGCGTGGCAAGACGCTCTGGGCGATCAACCCGGATGGATCGGGGCTTCGACAGCTGGCTCAGGGAAATATCGTTAGCGTTTCCTGGTCGCCTGACCACCACCAGTATGTTATGCGAACCACTCAGACGTATGCGCCACCTGCGCCGTTCAGCCTGCTGGCTGCGCCAGATGCTCCCGGCGAGTTGTCTGTGGGCAGCGTGAATGGCGGGAGCGCCGTTCAGATCACGCCGAACCTGGCGGGGTTGGCGCGCAGTGACGCCTGGTGGAATGCCAATGGCAACCGGCTACTTTACCGCGAATCGCTCGGCGGGACGGGTCTGGCGGGGGCGACGTATGTCGTCTCGCAGGCCGATCAGCCCGTGGGCATCGCGCGCAAAGCTGTCGCCCAAAACGCGGGACTGCCTGTACTCTCACCCGATGGCAGCCGCCTGGCTTCTCTTGATCGCAATGGCGATATATACCTTGGCGCTCCCGGCACGTCTGGCCGTGTTATAGCGACGGGCGCGCTACTGACGATGCCTAATAGCAATCGCCCAGCCAGATTGCTCTGGCAGCCGCGGCACAATGCGCTACTCTATCTAGCATCGGGCGCTCAATCAAAAGCAGCGATTGAACTGCTGGCGCTGGGTGGGAAGCCGCGCTCGCTGGGCGAGGTGAGCGGCCTGCTCGATTTATCGTTCTCACCAGATGGCTCGCGGCTGCTGCTGCGGACGACACAGGGATTCGAGGTCTGGAATGTTGCGCAGCCGGGAAAAGCGGTGTTCGCGTGGACAGAAGCCGATCCCGCTGCCTTGCCGTGGTGGTCGCCCGCAGGTGGACGCATACTTGTGCAGGCAAGCGACGGCTGGCGGCTGGTTGATATTGCGCGCCACAGCATAAGTATGCTCGTCACATTTCCGGGAGCAACACCAACCGATATCGCGAGTGCGAACAGTTGGCATCCCGCCGCGGGCAGTCCGTGGGATGCGACGGGCAAGCGCTTCGTTTTTCTCGGCACGGACTCGGCGCTCTGGCAGGGCAAAGCGCTGCCCGCGCCACATGCCAGCACGACAGGCCTGTACGTCGCCGATCTTGCGAGCGGCCAGGCACCGACGCTGATCGACAGCGGCGCGGATCGCTCGCCGACCTGGAGCTATCTCGATCCTTCGATGGCGTTTCTGGTGATGGCATGAACGTATAAACGTATACACGTGCTGGAGGTAAATCATGTCTGGGACGCGGGATGCCGATGAAAACGAGAACGATGATCTGGTAGGCGACGACGACTTCGATCCGGGCGAATACAACACGCTCGTCGAACTCGAGCGGCTGGAAAGCCTGGAAGAAGAGATGCAGGAGTTGGGCGTCGCCTCGCTCGACGATATTCGCCGACGTATCGAGGACCTGAACGCCCAACTAGACGAGGAACGCAAAGGCTGAACGGGAGCACGGAAGCTCCACCTATCAAGGTAATATCTCCACTATGAGTTGCGCACGGCAATCGCCTCGATCTCTACCTGCGCGCCTTTTGGCAGCTCCGCGACGGCTATGGTCGAGCGCGCGGGCGGCTCATCGCCAAAGTACGTGGCGTAGATCTCATTCATCGCGGTGAAGTTGCTCATGCTCGTCAGGAAGACGGTCGTCTTGACGACGTTGCCCAGCGAGCTACCCGCCGCCTCCAGGACCGCCGTCAAGTTTTGCAGCACGCGATGCGTCTGCGCCTGTACATCGCCTTCGACTAGCTGACCAGAGGCGGGATCGAGCGCGATCTGGCCTGAGGCGAAGACCATCCCATCGAGCGAGATGGCCTGGCTATACGGGCCGAGCGCCGCCGGGGCTGACGTCGTAGAAACCTTCGTGCGAGTCACAGTGTATTTCCTTTCATTTCCACCATCTGCAAACATTCAGTGGGAGGCCCTGTTGATTATAGCGCTGTCGTCCCGTATGTGGGCCATGTCACGGTTTCCTGTGATAGAGTGACCGCGATAGCAGGTGGAATGCATACATGGGAACGGAGCAGCGCGATGGAGCCGGATTTGCTGGAATGGTTTGCCACCGAGGGGCTGGTGCGCTATTCCGCAAGCGCGAGTGAGGATAGTGACGAGAGCGAAGCCATCGAAGTGGCCTATCCTCCGCTCGTTGCGCTTGGGCCGCGTGACGATGACTTTGTGCTGCCGCCGCACCCGGATGCCTTGCGCTATGCTGGCAAGCGCCTCCATGAGATGCGGCTGCAGGACTATAACGAATTTCTCTTCCGCTGGTTTGAAGTGGCGCTACGGGCTGGGGATGTTCGTTGCGCCTACTGCGGGCGGGTCTTGCGCGACGCACCCGATCTGCCGCCCACAGATACCTGGGATGCGATTTTTATCGAGAAAGACCTGGTTGCGTGGATGCTGGTACACTTTGACTGTAAGCGGTGGCTTGCCAAAAAGTTGACCGGCGTCCAGCCGTACGATCTGAAGCCGCGGAAGACGCCTTGCTATACGCTCTCCACATCGGCGACGCGCCTCTAGGCGTGCCGCGAACAAGCAGGGAGATGCAAGACCATGTCGCAACGATCAGACGAGACATCGGGTGAGACGTCCGCTGGAACTGGCACGCCCGAAGGGATTCGCCGCGCGCAGCCCGACAAGGCCGAGGTCGCCGCGGTGCTCGACGAGATCGGCACGCTGCTGGAGCTAGATGGCGGCAACCCATTCGAGGCGCGCGCCTATCAGAATGCCGCTCGCGCGCTCAACAATGCCGAGGGCGATATCACTGAGATGGTGCAGAGCGGCGCTTTGGCTAAGCTCCCTGGCATGGGGAAGACACTGGTTGCGCGTATCACCGAATATGTCACCACCGGCAAACTTGCGCTCTACGATGAGCTGCTCGAACGTGTGCCCATTGGTTTGCGCCAGATGACGCGGATTCCTGGGCTTGGCCCGAAGCGAATACGCCAGATCTACGAATCGCTCGGCGTCAGCACCCTGGAGGATCTGAAGGCCGCCGCCGAGGCTGGCACGATTGCGGCGCTGCCGGGCTTTGGCGCGAAGAGCCAGGAAAATATCCTCAAGGGATTGGAGTTCCTGGCGAGCCATCAGGACCGCACGCTGTATCCTGAGGCTCAGGCCCAGGCAGAGGCAATCGCCGCGATCCTGCGCGAGTTACCGCAGATCGTACGCATGGAGGTCGCCGGGAGCATCCGCCGCCGCAAGGAGGTTGTGGGAGACATTGATATCGTCGGTAGCGTCGCACGGCTCGAAGACCGGAAACCGGTGATGGATACACTCCTGGCGCATCCGCTGGTGGCGTCGGTCACAGGCAGCGGCGAGACCAAGACAAGCGTCGTGCTGCGCTCGGGCATCGCGCTCGATTTGCGATTGGTCGGCGACGATGAGTTTCCTTACCTCCTGCACCACTTTACCGGCTCGAAGGAGCACAATGTCGCGCTCCGGGGACGTGCCCACGCCCAGGGCATCAAAATCAATGAGTATGGCATCTTCCGCAATGACCAGTTGATTCCCTGTGCAAATGAACACGACTTCTATGCGGCCTTTGGGATGGCGTACATCGAGCCGGAAATGCGTGAAGAGCGGGGCGAGATCGAGGCGGCGCTCGAAGGCAGGCTGCCACAGCTGGTGAAGGAGTCCGACCTGCGTGGCATTTTGCATGTTCATAGCACCTGGAGCGATGGCAAGGCGTCCATTCGCGAGATGGCTGAGGCGACGATTGCGCTGGGCAAAGAGTACCTTGGCATGTGCGACCACAGCAAATACGCCGCCTATGCCGGTGGACTTGATGCCGACGCCGTACGGCGCCAGCAGGCGGAAATCGACGCGCTCAACCAGGAGTTCGCGGGGCGGCTGCGCATTCTCAAAGGCACTGAATGCGATATCCTGCGCGATGGCACGCTGGACTATGACGACGAGACCCTGGCAACGTTTGATTTCGTCGTCGCCTCGATCCACAGCAACTTCAATCTCTCGCCTGAAGACCAGACGCAGCGGCTGATTCGCGCGATGGAGAACCCCTATTGCTCGATTCTCGGGCACCCGACGGGCCGGATTCTGCTGCGGCGCGACGGCTACGCGCCCGACCTGGAGCGTGTTATCGCGCGTGCGGGAGAGCTAGGTGTGGCCATCGAGCTGAATGCCGATCCCAATCGCTTCGATCTCGACTGGCGCTGGCATCGCTTCGCCTCCGAGCGCGGCGTGCGCATCCCCATCTGCCCCGATGCGCATACGCCCGATGGCCTGAAGAATATCTACTATGGCATAGGGATCGCGCGGAAGGGCTGGCTGACCGCGAGCGATGTGCTCAATACGCTGGCGGTTGATGATCTCCTGGCCTTTTTCGCCGAACAGCGGCGGCGTAAAGGCGTCTGACCGCGTCGCGAAATATATTCGCCAGCGAAACAAGTCGTGAAGATGTTATGAAGGGACTGTGCATGGACCCGCGAATCGAACGTTGGGCAAAGACTCTGATTGGCTATTGTCTCGAAGTCAAACCTGGAGAGGTTGTGGTGATCGCCGCGACTTCGGCTGCCGAGCCGCTCATCGCGGAGGTCTACCGTGAAATATTGCGGGCGGGCGGCCATCCAGTAGCCGCGATTCGCCTTCCGCAGCTGACCGAAACGCTGCTACGTGAGGGCAACGATGACCAGCTGTCGTGGATCAATCCCGCCGACCGTGTGATGACAGAACAGGCGGACTGTTTTCTCACCATCTCCAGCGAGACCAATACGCGGCAACTTGCCGGAGTTGATCCAGCGCGACAGGCGCTTTTCGGGCGCGCTCAGCGCGAACTCTTCCGCCTGCGCCAGAATCGTCCCAATGAGGCGCGCTGGTGCCTGACGCTCTACCCGACCGCCGCCTACGCGCAGGACGCCGATATGTCGCTGGCGGACTTCACGGAGTTCGTCTACGAGGCATGCTTCCTGAACAGCGACGATCCCGCCGCGCGCTGGAAGGAGGTTGGAGCGCGCCAACAGTTCTACGTGGACTGGCTGTCCGATAAGCAGAACGTCCATATCGTCGGGCCGGATACCGATCTGCGCCTCTCGATTGGCGGGCGCATCTTCCGCAACAGCGATGGCAAGCGCAATTTCCCCAGTGGCGAGTTCTTCACCGGGCCGGTTGAAGATTCGGCGGAGGGACATATCCGTTACACGGTTCCAAGCAACGTCAACGGGCGTGGAGTCCAGGATATCCGCCTGCGCTTCGAGGCGGGGCGTGTGGTCGAGGCGACGGCGGCGCAGGGGCAGACTTTCCTCGATCAAATGCTTGAGATGGATGAGGGCGCGCGCTATCTCGGCGAGTTCGCCTTCGGCAACAACTTCGGCATCCAGCGCCCGACACGCAACATCCTCTTCGACGAGAAGATTGGCGGCACAGTGCACCTGGCACTCGGCAACAGCTATCCCGAGACAGGCGGCAAGAACGTCTCTGGACTGCACTGGGATATGATCTGCGACCTCCGGCCAGCGGCGGGCGGTGGCGAAGTCTACGTTGACGATATCCTGGTGCTGAAGGATGGCAAACTCGTCCTTCAGCCGGACTAGCGCCCAGCTATAACACACCAGCCGCCCGCAAGATGTCGCCGACGACGGCGCCCGCGGTCACGGCGACGCCCGCGCCCGGGCCAGCGATGATCAGTGGATGCTGCTGATAGCGCTCGGTGCGCAGCACAAAGACGTTTTCCGGGCCATGTCCTCGCGCGAAAGGATTGTCCTGGTCTATCTCGCGCAGGCTGGCGCGCAGGAGGCCGTGTGCATCTATTGTGCCTACATAGCGGAGGACATGGCCAGTTGCCCGCGCTGTGGTGAATCGGTCGCGTAGATGCTCGCGCCAGGAGGGCAGCGCAGCCAGAAAATCGTCGCGTGAGAGCGACGCCGCGCCAGGTGGTATCAGGCTTTCGACCTCGATGCCTGCTAGTTCCGCAGAATGCCCGGCGAGGCGAGCGAGAATCAACAGCTTGCGCGCGACATCGTGACCGGAGAGGTCTACACGTGGGTCCGGCTCGCAGTAGCCCGCCGCGACGGCGTGCTCAAGCGCGTCGGCGAAGTCGGCGCCCTGGGACATGTTGGAGCAGAGCTGTCCTAGCGAGCCGCTGGCCACCGCGTGCAGCTCGAGGATGGAGTCGCCGCTGGCCTTCGCCGCAGCCACCGCGCCCGTAATTGGCAGCCCTGCGCCAACGGTTGCGCCGAGGTGGAGCGATCCCGACTGGAGATCACCTTGGAGCGCGCGAAACTGGGCGTATGGCCCGGTCAGCGGATCTTTGTTGCAGAGCACAACATGCGCGCCAGCCGCTCGTGCCGCCAGCAGCAGGTCGGTCGTGTCGTGACCCACCGCGCAGTCCACTACGATGATCCGGTTGGGTCTCCCGCCAGCCTGGATTGCCTGATCCAGCACTACATGCCAGTCCCCTGCTGGGCGACCGTTTGGCAGCGTTCTCAGCGATTGTCCACCTATGTGCGCCTCCGCGATGCTGGTGAGCAACTGAGCGGGAAGCAGCCGCTCCTTTGGGCCTGGGACAGCAAAGCCGCTCGAATCGGCAAGGGCGTAGTAATGAACGCTCAGCCCGGATCGCTCGCTCCAGCCAGTGGTCAGTTGCTGCACCAGGGAGACGACGGCCGCTCCTATTTGGCCCACTCCAAGCTGAATCAGCAGAAAGTCGTATGGAGTGTTCGGCGCTCTCTCAGAAGGCATCAGGTCGGCCAACCTTTCTCTGCGTTCCGGCCAGCGCGAGCGACGCGAGTAACGCTGCCAACGGTGTCGCCTCCGCCCGAAGGTGTGGCGTAGACGAAACGCCAATGTCGGTGCCCGGCACGTTGGGGTCGAACGCACTGCGCAGGTATAGCGGGATGCCGCGCTGCGCGAGCGGGGGCAACGTCGCGGGATGAAGCACGCGCGCGCCGCGGCTGGCAATGGCGGAAGCCTCAGCATAGGTAAGCGAGGTCAGCAGCCGGGCGTCAGCTACATTGCGCGGATCTGCTTCATAGATGCCCGCGACATCGCTATAGATATAAAGTGCACGGGCATCCAGTGCTGCACCGATGATCGCCGCCGAGTGATCGGAGCCGTTGCGACCGAGCGTGGTGTACGCGCCGACCTGCGTCAGCGCCAGGTATCCTGGCAGCACAGGTGCCTTGCCGCAGCGCAGAAGGTTCGTGATTGGGTCGCGAAGCCAGAGTGATGTCGCCGCAACCGAGGCTATCCAGCGCGACGAGGTACACCGGGCATCCTGTTCGACGATGACTGGCGCATCCTCGAACGGGATTGCCTCTATCCCAGCACGGGCCAGGGCCGCCGCGAACAGCCGAACCGAAAGCCGCTCGCCCCAAGCGGAGAAGACTGCCACCGCCTCCTCGCGCTCTTCGCCCTCGGACATGGCTGCAAGCGCCATCACGTCCGCTTCCAGCATGCGCCAGAGCGAAGAGAGCGTATTGGTCTCAATGTCGTCTCCAACAGAGGCCAATGACGCCAGTGTCTGTTCATGCTGCGCGCGTAACCTGGCGTACAGTGCGTACCAGTCCGATTCACCGCGCGCTGCGAGCCTGGCTATCGCGAAGAACTGGTCGGTGACGCCAGCCATTGCCGAGACGACGCAGACCACCGGTTCGTGGCGATGGTGGCGGGCGACGATACGCGCGGCGGCAAGCATGCGTTCTGGCCCCGCCAGTGAGCTGCCGCCGAACTTGACGACTATCATGCGCTCCTCCCCGAAGCCGCTAGCAGTCCGCGCGCAAAGGCCAGCTCCGCGTTGAGCAGCGTCGCACCCGCCGCCCCTCTGATGGTGTTATGGCTGAGGCAGACAAACCGATAGTCGAGCACCGCACAGCGTCGCAGCCGCCCGAGCGTGACGCCCATGCCATCTTCGGCGTCGCGGTCGTAGCGCGGCTGGGGGCGATCTGGCGCATCGAGATAGCGCAAAACCTGCCGTGGAGCCGTCGGCAGCCCGAGCGTCTGTGGTAGCCCGGAAAATGCCTCCCAAGCAGCAATGATCTCGGCTGCTTCTGGGACACGAGCAAACTTGACGCTGACACACGCCAGGTGACCTTCACGCACCGGGACGCGGGTCGTCTGCGCGCTCAGGCGGATGGGCGCATCAATGAACGCGCCATCCTGCCAGGCACCGAGAATCTTGCACGTCTCCGTCTCGATCTTCTCCTCCTCGCCGGCGATGAATGGGATGACGTTATCGATCAGGTCGAGCGACGCGACACCGGGGTAGCCCGCGCCCGAGGCCGCCTGAAGGGTCGTCACCATCACCTGTTCTATTCCGAAATGCGCGAGGGGCGCGAGCGCCAACGCCAGGCCAATCGTCGAGCAGTTGGGGTTGGTGACCAGCGCGCCGAGCCATTGGCGTGACGCGCGCTGGCTTGTGAGCGCCGATAGGTGATCGGGATTGATCTCCGGGATCACCAGCGGCACGTCGGACGCCATGCGGAATGCCGAGGCGTTGCTGGCGACGACTGCGCCCGCGCGGGCAAACGCAGGCTCGATGGCTTCTGCTTCCAGCGCGGGCAGGGCTGAGAAGACGAGTGGCGCTGGCGGGCAGTCATCTGGTGTGGGGTGCGCCAGCCGGAGCGCGGCTGCCTCGGTCGCCGCCTCGCCCTCGAGTCGCCACTGGACGACCTCGCCATATTGCCGCCCTGCGTGCCGTTCAGAGGCGGCCACTCCGGCCAGCCGAAACCAGGGATGCCGGACCAGCATCGCGACGAGCCGCTGGCCGACAAGCCCGGTAGCTCCCAGGACGAGCGCCGGTATTCGGTCCGCTGGCCCGTCGGTTATTGTGCCATGTGTCATATGCATTCCTTTGTGCCGAGATAGAGTGTAGTGGGGTCCTCCCCGGCCCCGCTCCTGTCGGAGAAGGGCCAGAGAATTGCCCTGGCAACCTCACGCGGGATTTGCCGTGGCGGCGCGCAATGCCTGGTCAAGATCCGCCAGCAGATCGTTGATGGCCTCGATGCCAACTGAGAGCCGGATGAAGTCAGGCGTGACACCGGTCGCGAGCTGCTCCTCGTCGTTCAACTGCGAGTGTGTGGTGCTGGCCGGGTGAATTATCAGCGACTTGGCGTCGCCGACATTGGCGAGCAGCGAGAAGAGTTTCACCGAGTTGATGAGCCGCCGTCCAGCCTCCAGCCCGCCCTTGATGCCGAAGCCGATGATCGCGCCGTAGCCGTGGCGGTGATAGCGGCGCGCCAGCTCGTACGTCGGGTGATTCGAGAGGCCAGGATAGAGCACCCAGGTGACGGCGGGATGTCCAGCGAGGAACTGCGCGACACGCAGTGCGTTCTCGCTGTGGCGCTCCATGCGCAGGGGCAGGGTTTCCAGCCCCTGCAGGAAGAGCCAGCTATTGAGAGGGCTGATGGCAGGCCCGAGGTCGCGTAACAGCTGCGTGCGCGCCTTGACGGCGAAGGCCGCTGGGCCAAACGTCTCGACGTAGCGGACACCGTGATAGGTTGGGTCTGGCTCGGTCAGTCCGGGGAACTTCCCGCTGGCTTTCCAATCGAACTTGCCGCCGTCCACGATGACCCCGCCGATGGAGGTGCCATGGCCGCCGATGAACTTAGTGGCCGAGTGGACGACGATATCGGCGCCGTGCTCGATGGGTGTGAGCAGGTACGGGCTTGGGAAGGTGTTATCCACAATCAGCGGAATCCCGGCGGCATGGGCGATATCGGCGACCGCGCGAATGTCGAGCGTGTCCAGGCGCGGGTTGCCGACCGTCTCCGCGTAGATGGCGCGCGTCTTCGGCGTGATGGCGGCGCGGAAGTTCTCGGGATTGCCGCCATCGACGAACTGGACGTTGATGCCTAGATGCGGCAGGGTCTGGGCGAAGAGGTTGTACGTGCCGCCGTAGAGGCTCGCGCTGGAGATGATCTCATCACCCGCGCCCGCGACGTTGGTGATCGAGAGGAAGATGGCCGCCTGTCCCGATGCGGTGGCCAGCGCGGCGACTCCTCCCTCCAGGGCCGCGATGCGGCGCTCGAAGACATCCTGCGTCGGGTTCATGATGCGCGTGTAGATGTTGCCGACGGCGCGCAGTCCAAAGAGGTCGGCGGCGTGGTCGGCATTGTCGAAGACGTATGACGTCGTCTGATAGATGGGCACGGCGCGGGCGCGCGTCGTGGGATCAGGGTCTTCCTGTCCCGCATGGAGCGCCAACGTCTCGAAGGCATAGTGCGGCGCCTGATCGGCGGTTGGTGTTGACTGGTCTGTTGCGGTCACATGAGCTGTGTCTGTCACGAGTGTCTTCCTTTGCATGCATGGTGATACTTCGGTTGTCTGATGGTGTTGTTCTGTCTGTACGAGGTCGTGGGGAATAGCTGGCGGGCACGGCGGCCCACGCGCCACGGAGGAATCCATCAGGAACGGGCGCAGCAGGGCATCGAGCTGACCCCATTCTTTGAGAAAGGCGTCATGGCCCTGGATGGAGTTGATCTCGCGATACTCCGCCTGTCCGCCCGTAGCGGTGATACCCTCGGCGAGGGCGCGCACCTGCTCCGGCGGAAAGAGCCAGTCGCTGCTGATGCCCACGGCCAGCACACGAGCGCGCACCCGGCTGAGCGCCACTGCATCGGAGCCGCGCCCCTCGGCCAGGTCGTAGCGGTCCATCGCGCGGGTGAGGATGAGATAGCTGTTGGCGTCGAAGCGCCGCACCAGTTTCACCCCCTGATACTGGAGGTAGCTCTCGACATCGAACGCGTCGCCCAGGCTCGGCTCGCGGGTCGGGCGCGCGGCCAGGCGGCGGCCAAATCGGGCGGCAAGGTCGTCGGCGCTGGTGTAACTGAGCATCGCCGCCATGCGGGCGATGGCGAGCCCATCGACTGGCCCATGGTCCGGGTGATAGTCGCCGCCGTTCCAGCGCGGGTCGGCGATGATGGCGCGGCGCCCAATCTCATTGAGGGCGATGCCCTGCGCCGAGAGGCGCGCGCCTGCGGCCAGGATAATCGCACGATCCACGAAAGAAGGATACGCCACTGCCCACTCCAGCGCCTGCAATCCGCCGATGGAGCCGCCAGTTACCGCAGCCAGCCGCCGCACGCCGAGCCGTTCCAGCAATGCGTGGTGCGCCCGAACGATATCGCCGATGCTGACCAGGGGAAAGCGCATGTTATAGCGGCGGCCGTCGGCGGGATGTATTGATGTCGGGCCGGTGCTGCCGTAGCAGCCGCCGGGAACGTTGGCGCAGATGACAAAGTAGCGATTGGTGTCGAAGACACGGCCAGGACCGACGAGAGGATTCCACCAGCCCGCGCGTGGATCATCAGGGTTTGCCAGGTCGCGGACGTGCGAGTCGCCGGTCAGCGCGTGGCAGATGAGGACGGCGTTGTCTCTCGTGGCGGCGAGCGTGCCCCACGTCTCGTAGGCGAGCGTCATCGGGGTGACGATCTCACCGGTGCTGAAACGGAACTCGTCCAGCGTGATCGTCCGCACATCGGTACGAGGCGCAGCCGTAACCGGCGCGCGATTTCCAGGGGCCATACAGGCGCCTTCGCGAACGGCGCCCATGACATCCTTGTGGTGGATGATGGGCAACACATTGACCTCGTAGCGAGGGGCGAGAGGTCTTCGCGGTACCACCCTTGTCTGCCGGCGTCTTGCGACGCTGGCCTCAGCGACTCCAACCGCGCATGCATTGGCATACTGTAATGCGTTACAACAGGCGGATGGGAGTCCTGAAGCTGCTAGCGGGGCTTCGTCCGGCGCACTCTACTGTGGCAATCAGCTGGTCATGCCGGTTCGATGCGCTGCTGTGGGGAGCATGCCTGTTGGGCGAGACGACGCCGAATTTTCAGCGGCTACGGCTCTCTGTCGTCGTCTCTGGTCCACAGACTCTCCGCATTCTCGCTCTCTCGGCGAGGGAAGCGGCGGGAGCACGAAATCGCCCTCTCCGGTGAAATGGAGAGGGCGGCAAACAGGCGTGAAGGGCACGCGGTATTTCCATCCCTCTCATCTCGCGGAACCATATATTCCGCCGGAGTTTGCACCCTTCCCCGCGACGATGCGGGTGGGTTGCCAGGCTTCTTCGGGCCGTTTCCCTCTGCCACTCTTGATGAGAGCGAACGCAAGATATTTGATTGTTGGCATGATTGTACCGAACCGATGAGTCGCGTGTCAAGGCTAATGTCACGTTCTCCGGTCAACTTACTCAACATTCATCATCGGAGCATATAAACGTTAGACCGGGCACGTTCGGTTGAGGAAGCTGGCGTCGAGCGCCGTCTGGTTGCAGCGCACCACATCCTCATCGGTGAAGATACCCTGCTGGAGCAGGAACTGATACTCCTTGAGAATCGTGGTCATCAACATATCGGGGCCGTCGGTGTTGATCGTAAAGGGCACCTTGTTCGCCCGCAGGGTATCGAGAATGTGGCGCACCTCCGCGACATCCCGCACCGCGTGGGTGCGCAGATTCGACGTCGGGCAGACTTCGAGCACGATGCCCGCCTCCGCCACGCGCCGCACCAGCTGCTCATCGTAGACGCAGAGGATGCCATGGCCAATGCGGTCTGGCCGCAGATACTCCACGACCTCCCACATATCCTCGACACGCCCCTCCTCGCCGGTGTGAATCGTGATGCCGAGTCCGGCGTCGCGCGCCTGCTCTACCAGGTCGGCGTGGGCGCGATAGGAAAAGTCGGGGTTGGGCGGCCCGGCGATATCTATGCCGACGATGCCTCGCTCGCGGTAGCGCAGCGCCTTCTCAACAATGATGGTGTTGAGCTCCAGCGGGAACGTGCGGTCCATCATCAGAATGAGCCCGGAACGTATCTGTGGATATTCGAGCAATGCCCGGTCCTGCCCACGGATGGCGGCGGAGATGATGTGGTCGAGATCCTGCTCGCCCTCGCGATTGCGCTTCATCGGATTGAACCGCAGCTCCAGCGTGGTGATGTTGCACTTGCGATACGCGCCACCGATCACCTCATAGACGGAGCGCTCGATGGCCAGGGGACTGGACTGAATTAGCTCAGTCCAACGGAAGATTTGGTCGTACTCGGCGAGGTTGTTGACTTTGTCGGGGTAGCTGACGGTGATGAGCTCCACAAATTGCCAGTAGTCTTTGCTGGGCAGGCGAATGCCCTGCTGATGGGCGATGCTCCACATAATGGCCGGGTCAACCGCGCCGCCAAGATGCACGTGTAACTCTGCCATCTCTGGCCGCTGGTTGCGAATGCTCGGCGGGGTCACACGCTCCTCCTCGTTCCGCTTATGGTTCTGCTCATGCCACATGGCGCCGGATATCTCCGCATATTTGCAAGATTGTAGCACATCTCATCGCCGCGTATCTCGGCGTCTCGTCGCGCTGTCGTATGATAAAACAGGCGAGAGCACCGTGACGTTGCGTGGGAGGCACGTAGTGATACAGATTCAGGATGACGAACTAAACGCAGCGCGCGCTGAGGCCCAGACGGTTCTGGCGGAGTGGGGATTCTCGGTTGCCGAGACTCAGGTTGTCGGCGCTGTGCCAGGCATGGCCGGTGCGGTCCTGCGGCCAGTGGTCGAGGTGAACGGGCGGCGCTATCTGGTGCGCTGGCAGTCGCCTGAGCTCTCCGAGGCCGATCTGCGCTTCCGCCACGCCTTCATGGCGCACCTGCGGGACGCCGGGTTGCCCGTGCCGGGACTGCTTGCCCGGCACGACGGGACTACGCACGCCATCAGCGATAACGGCATCTACGAGGTGCAGGAATGGCTCGATGGACGGCAATTCTCATCCGAAGATGCCGCGGGCGAGGCGGAACTGGAGGCAGCCGCCCGCATGCTCGGTAAGCTGCATCAGGCGTCGGCGACCTTTCAATGGCAGCCCTACCGCTGGCCGGAGGATCGCTCAGCCGATGGCCTGGCGCGGTCGTATATTGCCCTGATACAGCAGGCGGCGCAGCATGAGGAGGCATCGGTTGCGGTCAAGAGCGGTCTGACCCGCATTGCCGAGGCGTGCGACGGGCGACGTGAGGCTGCCGCTAGCGCGTTCGCCATCGAGCCAGCGCCGCCGCAGCTACACATCCACGGTGACTATCAGGCGCACAATCTCCGCTTTGGCCCATCCGAGGTCAGCGCGATCTATGATTTCGACGCCGCCCGCTGGGATACTCGCCTGCTGGAGCTGGCCTACAGCCTGCTCTATTTCACTGGTGTGCGCTGGGACGGCGCCTTCAGTCCGACCCCGCCGCTGGTAGACGATGGTTTAGACATCTTGCGCGTCCACCGTTACCTTGGCGCGTATGGCCGCGAGGCGCCACCGGCTGAGGGCGAGGCGGAGCTGCTAGCCGATGCGCTGGCCCTCGTCTTCCCGATTGCCTTCGTCAACGGCATCGCCGAAGACCTGATATTCCCCGATGAGTTCGAGCAGACTGGCGACGAAGAAGAGGATGCGCTCTCGCGGCTCCACTGGGCCGATACCTTCTGGCTCTGGCTCGACCGCTACCGTGAGACGATTGCCCAGGCGTGGGAGAGCGCGTCCTGACCGTTCTTGCATATGCGAGTTACGCGAGTAGCGCGATAACTTCGTTCTGGCGCGGCTCGCCAGTGACCTCGATGCCACCCGGTAGCAGCAGGATATCCACTTCGGTGCGCAGGCCAAGCCCCTCATCCGGCAGGTAGATGCCCGGCTCCATGCTCGTGCAGGTATTCACCAGCAGCGGGCGTGTATCATGCGTTTCAAGGTTATCCAGGTGGGCGCCGTTGCCATGCACGCGCGTACCGATGTTGTGGCCCGTCCGATGAAGGAATGCGTTGCCATAGCCAGCAGCGGCAATGACCCCGCGCACCGCGTCGTCCACCTCGTAGCCCGCGATGCGCTGCCCCGCCTCAAAGCGCTGCTTGAGCAGCTCGATGCCGGTGTCGCGGGCGTCCTTCAGGATGGTGAAGAGTGCCGCGACTCTATCCGGGACCTGTTCTCCCAGGTAGACCATCCAGGTATAGTCGGCAAAGATCGTCTCGTCACCCACCAGCGGCGCGCTGAAGTCGAGCAGCAGCAGATCGCCCTTGCGCAGAAGGGAGTGGCGCGCGGCGGTCGGACTATAGTGCGGGTTGGCGGCGTTGCCGTTGACGGCCACCAGCGGCTTGTCCTCCGGGGGAACCGTCAGCCCGGCGTCGCGCATCAGGGTGGCGAACTCCTGCTGCACGCTCAGCTCGGTCACCACCGTCTCGCTGATAATCTGCTCGCGCAGCCATGGGAGCAACCGGTCGAGCGATTCCATCAGCGCGCGCCCGGCGGCACGATGTGACTCCATCTGCGCCGGTGTCAGTACCGCCTCGAAGCGCTGGACGAAGTCGGCGGACGAGACCACCGCTGGCCCAATCCCACGGATCAGCTCTACCGTGCCCGCGTCCACCAGCGAGACGTAGGGGATAGCGTTGTCTGGAACGTATTCCATCGCGACCTGTTTCGCGCCAGCAAGCATCTGCGCCAGCAGCTGCCGATACTCTTGCCACGAGCGATAGATCAGTGTGTCGCCTGGCAGGCCGGCGAGCACATGCGACTCGACGGAGCTTACCAGCTTTGTCGGCGTGCCACTGGAAGGTACATAATACATCCAGCGGCGCGAGAAGAACGCATGTGGCGAAAGCTCCAACACGCGAATCGCGACCGCATTGGAGTGACGGAAGTCGAAGAAGAGCCACCCATCCAGGTGTTCGGCACGAAGGGTCTCCTGTAGCTCATCAACTCTGCTCATCGGGCCTGCCTTTACTTTACCAGTGTGTCACTCGTACGTATTCATTATTAAGCCAGCGATCCAGCCTTCTGCCTGGTATTATCGTCTGAGAGGGCGCGCGCGGCAAGCTCTGGCGCATATGGGACGCTGGCACGGCGCTGGCACGACGTGGCCCAGAGTATGCACTTGGCCCGCTTGGGAACATTCGTAAAGGATAACCGCGTCTATTCGTCAGAGAAGCACAAAGGGGCGATGAACCAGAATCAGTCGCTCACCGGGTGGCGGCGATTGTATCGGCATACCGAGAGATTTGACGCCAACGACTCGTTTGACGGAAGATTGAGGATAAGGGTCCGTGTGGGCCTTTTCATGGATGTCGCAATGACTACCCTAGCGCGTGTGTGGCAATGCCTGGCGAAATCACCCGCCAGTGCGTAGAGCGAGTGTTTCAGAAAGGAGTGCGGCCTGCATGAGCTGTCTGGTGGACATAAGTGAGGTGTTCGCCAGGAGCGGAGGCCGCGAACAGGCGTGAAACTGGAAGATCGTCCCACTTTGTCTGTGGCGGACATCAGCGATGCCGCACAGCGCGTCATCGCGAATGTCGAGAAGGTCATCGTTGGTAAGCACGATGCCGTGCATCTGACGCTCATTGCAGTGATCTGCCGCGGACATGTGCTGATCGAAGATGTGCCTGGGGTCGGCAAAACCGTGCTGACGAAAGCCATCGCTCGCTCCATCGGTTGTACCTTCAAGCGCATTCAGTTTACGCCCGACCTCCTTCCGAGCGACGTGACGGGTGTTTCCATGTTTAACCAGCGCACCGGAGAGTTCGAGTTCCGCGCTGGGCCTATCATGAGCCAGTTTGTGCTTGCCGACGAGATCAACCGCGCAACGCCCAAGACACAGTCGGCGCTGCTGGAGGCGATGGAAGAGGGCCAGATTACCGTCGATGGCGAGACGCATCTGTTGCCCAATCCCTTCCTCGTCATGGCGACCCAGAACCCCATCGAATACGAGGGAACGTTCCCACTGCCAGAGGCGCAGCTCGACCGCTTCATGCTGAACATCAGCCTGGGCTATCCGGCGCCCGCCGATGAGGTGACCATCCTCGACCGCCAGCAGCGCGTCCATCCGATTGACTCGCTCGGCCAGATCCTGACCGCCGATGAACTGACCGCGATGCAGCGGCAGATCCGGGAGGTGCGGGTGGACCAGGAGGTTCGCGAGTACATCGTTTCGCTGGTAACTGCCACCCGGCAGCATCAGCAAGTATATCTCGGCTCAAGCCCGCGTGGATCGCTGGCGCTCTTCCGTGGCTCCCAGGCGTATGCCGCACTGAAAGGGCGCGATTATGTGACGCCGGATGATGTCAAGGCGCTCGTGAAGCCCGCGCTGAGCCACCGTCTCATTATCGCCCCGGCGGCGCGCGTCCGCGGCGTAACCCCAATCGCGGTGCTCGATGAAGTGCTCGGGCTGGTGCCGGTGCCTGGTGGCCCTGGATCGCTCAATGGTCGCCGATAAGCGTCGGTGAGGTAGGAAGGCATGGGCATATGCGGCCCTGGCAACTGGTTCTCTTGATCGCGGTGACGTTCGTCCTCGGGGTCGGTATAGGGTGGCAGCCCTTCTGGGTGTTGACCTACGCGCTGCTGGCCGCGCTGGTGCTCTCGGTCGTCTGGCTGGCGCTGAGCGTGCGCGGCATCACCTTCGCGCGGTCGGCGCTGGGCGGGCGGGCGCAGGTGGGCGAGCGCGTGGAGGAGAGCCTCACGCTCGAAAACCACTCGGTAATCCCGAAGTTGTGGATACAGGTCTCCGACGGCTCGACCCTCCCCGGCCACCATGCGGGCTATGTCTCAAGCGTTGGCCCGCATCAACGGATCGCGTGGCGGGCCAAGACGGTCTGCCGCCGTCGCGGGCGCTTCACCCTCGGCCCGGTCACCGCCACCACCGGCGATCCGCTGGGGTTATTCCGGCGCGAATTAGTGCTCGCCCCGGAGCACCAGCTGCTGGTCTTGCCGCCGACACTACCGTTGTCCCACTTCGAGCTGGTCCCAGGGCTGATGCCAGGGCGCGGACGCGGGTCGCAGCGGTCGCAACAGACAACCACGAACGTCGTGACTGTGCGTAACTATGTGCCCGGCGACGCGCTCACGCGCATTCACTGGCCAAGCACCGCCAGGCTCAGCCAGTTTATGGTGAAAGAGTTCGACCTCGATCCTACCATTGATGTCGTTGTCATGCTCGACCTCGACCGCGAAGCCCAGGCGGGCGAGGGAGACAGCTCGACGGAAGAGTATGGCGTGACGATAGCCGCCAGCATTGCGGCGTTTCTGCTGCGCCACCAGGAGCTGTCCGTCGGCTTGCAGGTCAACGGCACGGCGGAGTCCGGGTTGGCTCTTGATCGCGGCGAGCGTCAGCTTGACCGGGTGCTCGAGCTGCTGGCGATTGCCCATGCCACACGGCGTACCTCGATAGCTGAGGCGCTTGCCGTGGAGGAGACGCGCCTGGCGCGCAACACGGTCTTGATTGTCATCACGCCTTCGACCGAACTGGACTGGCCGCAGGCGTTACATCACTTGCAGCGGCGCGGGGTGCGACCATTGGTCATCCTGATGGATCCACAGACGTTCGATGAACGGCTTGGCGGCAACGCCCGCACGCGCGACATGCTGGTTGCGGCGGGGGTGCCGGTGATTCCGGTGCAGCGCGGCGATCCATTGGTGCATGTGCTGGAGCAGGGTCCGCGCTAATATCTGCTCGTTCCCACTATTCTCCGCGAAACGGAGCGATTGCTATGGAGACCACGACGCAAACAACCTCGCCGCAGAACGCAGAGAACACGCCGAGCGTACAGAACACGCCGAATGTGCGCCGTCCGCTCGCGTCACGCGCGCCCTGGCTGCGACTCCTCCCGGAGGATGGCTGGTTTACGCTCATTCTGCTGGCGCTCTCGGTCTATATCACCGTCTTTAGCATCGAGAGCGTTACCCCGCCCTGGGCGCCAGGCATGCAAATCTTGACCGCGACGACCAGCCTTGGGCTGCTGCTCGGGTACCTCTCCGTGCAGCAGGGACGGCTGCCTGGCGTGCTAGTCCATTCCGTTGCCGTCTGTCTGGGCATTGTCTTCGCGTTCCTTCAGACCGCCGATGCCGTGCTGAACGGCAATCGTCTCCTGCTCCTCCAGCACACCAGTAACTGGTTCCAGCGCGCGATTGTGAGCGGGGGTCAGAGCAGTGATAACACGGTCTTTCTGCTCTTTCTGGGGATACTGACCTTTCTGCTCGCTTATATCACCGTCTGGCTGGTACTTCGCACGCGGCGTCCGTGGCTGGCGGTGCTGGCGAACGGCGTGGTGCTGCTTATCAACCTCAACTGGGCCACGCCCGATAAACTGATCTTTCTGTTGCTCTTCCTGCTGGTCGCATTGCTACTGCTCGTGCGATTTACGCTGGCCGAAAATATCCGCCAGTGGAAGGCCCGTGGCCTTCGCTTCTCGCCCGACCTGGGTTGGGACTTTATGCAGGCGGGAGCCATCTTTGCCGTGGCGGTGTTGCTGGTGGCGTACCTGCTACCGGTTGGCCAGGCAAACGCACAGCTCCAGGAGTGGGCCGCCTCGCCGCGCAATCCGCTTACCTCCCTGCAAGCCAAATTCGGGCAGGTCTTCGCGGGCGTCGTAGGAACCGGCCCTGGGCCCGGGGGTATCAATTTCTTTGATTCCTCGCTTCGCCTGCGGGGAACGGTGAGCCTGCCCAATACGAAGATACTGCACTATATGCTGCCCCATCCTGCCGACGACGGGTCGCAGTATCTCATCACCGAAACCTATGACTCGTATGACGGCGTCGCCAGTTGGTCGTCAACGATTGGACAGCAACGAGAAGCGCGCGCTAACCAGTTAATGCCTGCCTCCTCATCAGAGACAAAAATAGACACGTATGCGATCACCTTCGATAATGTGCCACAGGGCGGGGAGAGTTATCTGTTCGCCCCAGGCGCTGAGGCGGCTCGCTTCAATGTAAACACGACGTACACGACCCGTGGTAACGCTACTCAAGGGACTATCTGGCAGGCAGACAACCCGTTGCAGGCCGGTGATCAGTACATCGCGGAAGGCTATGTCTCCACGGCGACCGTCAACCAGCTCTCGCAGGTGCCGTATCCTGATCTGAGCAATCCTGACTCTGCCATATATCCCTCTGACGTGATGCTCCTTTATCTGCCGTCATCGGACCATATCGACCCGTATGTCAAGCAGGTCGCGTTACAGGCCACCAAAGGGACGACCTCCATGTACGATGCGGCGGAGCATCTGGAGAACTACCTCCGCGCTGGCTTTACGTACAGTACGACCAATCCTGACCCGCCCGCCAATGAGGACGCTATCGCCTGGTTCTTGCAGACCAAGAAGGGCTTCTGCACCTTCTTCGCATCAGCGATGGCGATGATGGCGCGCTCGCTGGGAATTCCAGCTCGTGTCGCCCTTGGCTTTACCAATGGGACGTATGACCAGGACCACGGGAACTTTGTTGTGCGCGGAACGCAGGCGCACATGTGGACGCAGATCTACTTTGGGAAGTACGGGTGGGTCAACTTCGAGCCAACTGCCTCGTTCACCAAGTTCTTCCGCGCGCAAGATGTTGCCCCAGGTACCACACCCGGCGCCAATGGCACAGGGACTGTGGCGACCCCTCCGGGAGGCAGCCAGGGTAGAGGCTTCATCGATCCTAGCCTTGGCAATGGCAACCAGAACGCCCCACAGAATTCGGCGTTGGTGCGTGTTGGTCTGGGCTTGAGCGTCGTGATTCTGCTCATCTTGCTGGCGATCATCGGGTTCCTCTTCTGGTGGCGGATCAGGTTCCGCGGCCTGGCTCCGGCGGCTGGCGCACTGGCGCGGGTCGCGCGGCTAGGAAGCTGGGCTGGCGCTCCTCCCTCACGCGCCCAGACGCCGAAGGAGTACGCCGAACAGTTGGCTACGGTGCTCCCGACCCAACAGGCAAACATCCACGAACTGACCGACCTCTACAGCCGCGAACGGTGGAGCGGCGAGATCGATCTGGATGCGCTCGACCAGGCGCCACGCTTGTACGAAGAGATTCGTGGCTCGATCACGCCCATCATCGTCCGCCGCGTGCGATCCGCGCCGAACGTCGTGCTGCGTGGCCTCCGCCGCGCGCGTCAGTTACTCCGCTGAGGCGACAAACACTCAGAGAATTCTCAGGCTATAGGCATAGACATCTGCTCGTTGGGGGGTTATCCTCTAGCGAGCAGAAATCTTTCTTTGGGTGAGAGGATGTGTCGCCGATGCAGCCGGGAAGAGTGCGCTGTGCGCATTGTGGTTGGCAGAACGATGTGGGTGATCGGATGTGCGGGGGGTGTGGCCAGCCGCTCTATCATTCAGGCTCGTCATTTGGATCAGCGCCCGACCATACGCCTACGGTTGCTTCATCGGGCGCGGTTGCTCTTCCACCACTCTCACCGGACACACGGACGGCCGCCTGGTCGGCTCAGGGTTATCCACAGCAGTTCTCGCCGCAAACGTCAACTGTTGCCGCCACACCACAACGCGGCGCGCCTCGATTTGGTTCCATCGCTGGCAGCCAGCAGCAGACCAAAAGTAGAAGCTGTCTGGGACGCGCCCTCATCTCGCTCGCCATTGCGGCAGTGCTGCTCATCGTGATGATGGCCTGTGGGTGGGCGGCTGTCGTGCGGCCAGCCCTGCACCGATCGCTGGACCAGAGCCTGCGTTCGGGCCTGGCGGCGCAGGTTGATAAGGTCGGCGCTATTCCAGCGGGGAGCGCGCCGATAGTCAGGACGGTTACTGATACGGAGCTCAATCGGCAGGCGCGCGCGGGAAATCCGCAGAACGACCAGGGCGACATGAAGGATATTCGCGTCCATTTCCTGCCGGGTGAGGTCACGATGACATATCTGTTATGGGGCCGCCCCGGCAAGATATCCACGCACATCGTCGCGTTCAATGGGCGCCTGCTGGTACAGGACACGCAGGTGCAGGGCTGGCTGGCGCAGTTCGAGACCGGCGACGAATTGCAGGATGCGCTGAACAGCTCGCTTGCGCGCATGCCCGCGCAGGATTACGTGCAATCCGTGATCGTTGGGAATGGTACACTGACGATAGCGATCCGCCATGCATGACGAGCATGACGAGCGTGACTGGCGAGACGAGGGCTTATCACTAAGACTGACCGGTTTCAGCAGGTGTGCCAGGAATAGAGAAGAAGTGCCATCAACATTCCACCCTTCAAGGATATATCCATGGACCGCGCGCCACATACATCATCAACCCATACCCTGCCTGTTGCTCAGGCCCAGCCAGGCGATGATATAACGTCTGCGCCGACTCTGGCTCTGCTCGACGGCCACGCGCTTTTCCACCGGTCATTTCACGCATTTCCAGATGAGATGAGCACGACAGCGGGCGAGCCGACGAACGCCATCTATGGCTTCACACGCATGCTGCTCGACGTGTTGCGGATCATCAAACCGGAGTATCTCGCGCTCACGTTCGACCGGCCCACACCTACCTTCCGCCACAAAGAGTATGCGCCATATAAAGCCCATCGGCCGTCGCTTCCAGAAGGGATGCGTCCGCAATTCGGGCGTATCCGCGATGTCGTGGCAGCCTTCAACATTCCCATCTACGAGGTAGACGGCTTCGAGGCTGATGACCTGCTCGGCACGCTCTCGCGGCAAGCGGAGGCGATGCGCGTCCGCACGGTGATCGCCACGGGCGACCTCGACACTCTGCAACTGGTGGATGACTGGGTTCGCGTCACCTTTGCACGGTCACCACGCAAGGGCGAGTTCGAGTACTTTGATCGGGCGGCGGTTGAGGCGCGCTTTGGTGTTGAGCCAGCGCAGGTCGTGGATTATAAGGGGCTGGTGGGCGACACATCCGACAACATACCAGGTGTGCCGGGCATCGGACCAAAGACGGCGAGCAAGCTTATCCGGGAGTATGGATCGCTCGAAAACATCCTCGACCATCTGGACGATTTGACTGGCCGGACTAAGACGCTGCTGGCAGAGAATCGCGAGCAGGCGCTCCACAGCAAACACCTCGCGACCATCGTCACCGACGTCCCAGTGACGCTCGACCTGGAGGGCGCGCGCGCGCTCAACTACGATCCAGATAATGCGCGTCGGCTGCTGTACGAGCTCGAGTTTTACAGCCTGGCGGATAAGCTGCCGCGACGGCTCGGCGACGAGAGCGCGCCGACGGCCGTTTCGCGCGAGACACAGCCTCCAGCTACGAGCCTCGCCGCACGGCCCAAGCAGCCCGCTGCTCCAGAGATACAGGACGCTACAGCGCAGCTCAGCCTGTTTGACGCGGATGAGCTTCAGGCGCTTGCCGAAGATGGCGATGTTGTTGCGCCTCCGGTCGCGCGGCCAACTACAGCCAGGCCGCCACTCGCGTCCGCGCACAGCACGAACACGATGGTGATCGACTCCGCAGAGGCGCTCGATGTCCTGGCGCGAGCACTGGCGAGTGCGGATATCTTCGCATTCGACCTGGAAACTGACAGCGCCAGCGAGTTGCAGGCGGCGATTGTCGGGCTGTCGTTCTCGCTTGGCGCGGGCGAGGCATACTACATTCCGGTAGGGCATATCGCCGACATTGAGGGAAACCCTCCCGCGCGCCAGCTTCCGCTCGCTGATGTCCTGGAACGCTTGCGTCCCGTATTTGGCGATGCGTCGGTCGGGAAGGTCGGGCATAACGCGAAATTCGATATGCTGGTGCTGGCGAACCATGGCATCGGCGTACGTGCGTTGCGTTTCGATACGATGATTGCCGCTTACCTGCTCAATCCTGGACGGCGTGGCCTTGGTCTGAAGGAACAGTCCTTCGAGAATCTCGGCATCATCATGACGCCGATTGATGAGCTAATCGGCAAGGGCCGAAACCAAATTACGATGGCGCAGGTCCCGATACGTCTCGCGGCGGATTACGCCGGCGCCGATGCCGATATGACCCTCCGTCTGATGCATACGCTCGGGCCAGCCCTGGATGCGCGCGGCCTGCGCAAGCTCTTCGACGAGATCGAGGTGCCGCTCGTTCCCGTACTGACGCGCATGGAGCTAACCGGCATGCTTGTGGATAAGGAGTTCTTGCGGCGCATGGGCGGCGAGCTGGAGGAGCAGTGCAGCGCGCTGGTGCAGGACATTTACGATTCGGTTGGCCACCAGTTCAATGTCAATTCGACGCGTCAGCTCGGCGATGTGTTGTTTGTCGAGTTGAAGCTGCCACATGGACGCAAGACCAAGACAGGTTATTCTGTGGATGCCGAGGTGCTGGATGGCTTACGCGGGCAGCACGCCGCGGTGGATGACTTGCTCGAATACCGGCAGCTCAGCAAACTGAAATCCACCTACGTGGACGGTCTGCTTGACCTGATCAATCCGCGCGATGGGCGAGTGCATACCTCGTTCAGCCAGACGACCGCTGCGACGGGGCGGCTGAGCTCGTCGAATCCGAATCTGCAAAACATTCCCATCCGAACCGAAGTGGGCCGACGCATCCGCCGCGCGTTTCTCGCTGATCCTGGCTCGTATCTGCTGGCGGCTGATTATTCGCAGATTGAGCTGCGCATCCTGGCGCATGTGACGCGCGAGCCCGCACTGGTGGCGGCGTTTGAGGCGGGCGAAGATGTTCACGCGGCGACGGCGAGTCGGCTCTTCAAGGTGCCGCTGGCTGAAGTGCAGCCGGATCAGCGCCGGTTGGCGAAGACGGTAAACTTTGCCGTGCTCTATGGGCAGTCTGCCTTCGGGTTGGCGCGCACGACCGGTATGGGTAATGCCGAGGCGGTGGAATTCATACGCAACTATGAACAGACGTTTCCACTCGTGCGCGAGTATGTGCAGAATACGCTACACCAGGCTCGCACCCAGGGGTACGTGCAGACCTTAATGGGACGCAGGCGCTATTTCCCCGACATGAGCGGCCTGCCAGTGGTGCAAAGGCAGGCAGCGGAGCGTGAGGCGATTAACATGCCCATTCAGGGGTCGAATGCCGACATGATCAAGATGGCGATGATCGCCCTCCAGCAGCAGATGGACGAGCTGAGCCTCGCATCCCGGCAGATTTTGCAGGTGCATGATGAGCTGGTGCTGGAGGCGCCAGACAACGAGGTCGACCTGGTGGCGGAGCTTGTCAGTGGCGCGATGCGGAATGCGCTGGTCTTAACCGTGCCCATCCAGGTCGAGATCAAACTTGGCCGCAACTGGTACGACGTCAAGCCGCGAGACTAACTTTAACGCCTGACAGGCCTGCGGCTACTCGGCTGCGCGGGCGTGACGCACATGGCGGTAGATATACAGTCCTACCGCAACCAGCACCAGTACCAGGATCAGGATATCCAACCCGTGGAAGACCGTGGTCATCTCAGAGACAGCTTTCTCAAAGCTATCGCCAAATGTCATGCCCAGCCATGCCAGCGCGAAGGTCCATGGCAACGAGCCGAGTAGCGTGAAAAGCAGGAACTGCGGGAAATTCATCCGGGAGATGCCAGCTGGCAACGAAATGTAGGTGCGGACGACCGGGAGCAATCGCGAGAAGAACGCAACAGGCGCGCCATAATGGGCGAACCAGCGGTCGGCGCGGTCAGAGTCGGCCTTGGAGATGAGGATGTACTTGCCGTAGCGCAGCAATAGCGGACGCCCGCCCGTGGCGCCGATACCATACGCAACCGCGGATCCGAGAACGCATCCCAGCGCGCCCGCAACGCCTACGCCAATAAGCGAGAACTGGTCGGGATGTTTGAAGACCATATATCCGGCGAGAGGCATGACTAGTTCGCTTGGTAGAGGAATACAACAGCTTTCGAGCGCCATCGCCAGGACAATGCCAGCATATCCGGCGGTCAGATACCAATGTTCTATCAGGTTTAGCAGCGTCTGCTCAATACTCAAGTGGGTCTCCCTGGCCAGCGTCGCTCTATCACTGGAGCGATGCCGCCAGATGTATCAACATCGGTGGAGCGCCCCGGCAAAGCCATAATGTGACAGACACCAACCATCTGTCACAGTCGCGGGCAGCGTAGCACAGCTACCCGCGCGACGCAAGCTGATGGGACGACCTGACAAAGCTGGCAGGAGCCAGGTGGGCACAAAGGATAAGTGTGAAGCAGGCAGGCGGCTACTTGAATTCGCGATAGACGGCTGTCACCTTACCCTGGACCTGCCACTCCGTATTCCATTCCTGTTTAGAGATATAGATGGGCTTCATCTCGGAATTGGCTGGTTGAAGTCGAATGCGGTCGCGCTCGCGATAGATGCGTTTCAGCGTCGCGGCGCCATTCTGGCCTTCAGTCAGGTGCGTTGCGACGATAATGTCGCCATCGTTCACGGCAACGTCCGGCAGCACCAGCACGCAGTCGCCGTCGTTGATATGATCGTCGATCATCGAATTACCCTGCACCTTGAGCACATATTCGCGCCGATGGCGGCTCAGGTCAAGCGGCGGCTCCTGCTGGTCGGGGAAAATATCGATGGGCTGACCGGCGGCGATTTTACCGAACATGCGCAGTCCGCCGGGTTCCTGGTTCGCTAATCTGATACCGCGGCTCTTCTTGCGTTCGCGTTCGATGTAGCCCTTTTTGTCCAGCACGGTCAGATGGTAGTCTACATGACCTGTGGAGTGAATACCCACCTCTTTGCCAATTTCGCGATTGGTTGGTGGGCGCCCATGTTTACGTGTGTACTCCTCGATAAAACCCAGAATCTTTGACTGGATGTCGCTCATTTCCCGTTTCATGGCCGATGCTCCTTGTGCCCGACGTCATTTTGACAGGCAATGTCATAGAACCCACGTTCTACAGTGTAGCAGAGAGAATGTTTTTCTGTCAACATCCCTTGAGGCAACTCATGTATTGCTCGCCCATGAACAGGAAAACAGGTGTTAACCGCGCGCCTGTGAAATCGTACCAATGGATAAGAGTGATACGTTGTGACTGGTGACGATGGTCGCCGATTCTGGAATGGAAGCGGCCTATGAGTCGAGGTGGCGCCTGCTTGCTGGACGCCAGTGTGGGTCAGTGGCATTTGCGCCCCTGTTATGCGGGGATGTAAAATGAGGGGGTCGTGTACTGGGATGACCTCACCAGGCAGGACTGGATTTCAGGAGGGAGCATAACCCATGGTGGAAGTGTCGGTCGAGAGTGTACGCATTAATCTCGCGACGAGCCAGCGGGTGGTGATCCTCAAGGACGCACAAACGGATCGCTATCTATTTATCTGGATTGCCAATCCAGAGGCATACTCGATTGCGATGGAACTCCAGGGTACCTCATCCCCTCGTCCGCTCACGCATGATCTGCTGAAAACAGTGATTACCGAGTTGGGTGGTACGCTATCCAGTGTCATTATCAGCGATCTGATCGACGATATTTTTTATGCCCGCCTGGTGCTTGACGCCGACGGACGCCATGTGGAAATCGATTCGCGTCCGAGCGATGCCATTGCCCTGGCAGTCCGCATGAAGGTACCTATCTTTGTGGCTGATAGCGTCATGGAGCAGGCAGGAGTTACCGTGCAGGAGGGTGTTGACCTCGACGAGGCGCACTCGGCCACACGTGATCAATCAACGGCGTCCGATAATCTGGACGTGTATCGTGACTTCATCAATACCCTCGACGCGCTCGATGAGTTTGGCAAGCCAGATTGATTCTGTTGGCGGATCGGTCTAAATAGCCCGTAAAGAACGAGGTGCGGGTGAACAGCCCGCACCTCTTGCTGTCTTCGCCATGGATCTCTACGGTCTATAGGGGCTGCCCCCGCCGGGTATCAGCGAGCCCTGGCAATTGCCAGAGCTGTATCTCCAGGGACTGTGCTCATCATTCGTGAATACAATGCAGGGAAGCTGAGCAGGCCCAGCGTTGCCGATATTCTTTGGCGGCGTCACGCCATTGACGATCCAGTCGGTCGAGGTGATTCCGGCTGACGAATACGTAATCTTGTGCACGCCAGAGGGAACCGGGAACGGCGTCTTGGGTTTTCCCTGCTCGGCATAAAGCAGCGCTTTACGCCAGATGGGCGCGGCGCCGGTAATGCCGTCGATGTGATACATCGGCGTGTGGTCGTTGTTGCCTCCCCAGAACCCCGCCGTGTAGTCCATAGTATAGCCTAGTGTCCAGTCGTCTTTGAAGTTTTCTCCGGTGCCTGTCTTGGCAGCCGCTGGCCAGGCATTAGGCGAGGGCCATGTCGCCTGGCCAGTGGGGTCTCCGGGCGGCCGTTGGCGCAGCCACGTCTGGCAGTCGCCGCCTTTGAGTGTCGTATCGAGGAACAGTGGGCTGCATGCGCCAAAGTCTTTGGCGCGGGTGAAGTTATCGCTGAGCACGCTGGTTACCAGGAAGGCCACCTGCGGGCTCATTACCTGGATCGGGCGCGGCTGTGTGTACTGGAAGAGTGAATCGCCCGAGCTATCGGTGATCTTGTCAATCGCATACAGCGGAATGTACTGACCATAGTTGGCGAAGACCGTATACGCCTGCACCATCTCGTACGGATGCACGTCAAGCGTGCCGAGTACCGACGAAAGTCCCCAGGTGCCACTCCAATCGGTGATGCCCATGCGCATCGCCATGGTCCGCACATCATCCACGCCCGCGAACTGCATCACCTTGACCGCGGGGATATTGAGCGAGTTCTGCAGCGCGGTGCGCAGGGTAATGTTGCCCCAGAACTCGTTGTAGTTGAAGTCGAGCGGATTGTAGGGCGCTTCCGAACCATTGTCCCAGAAGATAGTTGGCAGGTCGGCGATAGACATGCCCGGGAACCAGCCCTTCGAGAAAGCGGTGGCATAGACGATGGGCTTGAAAGATGAGCCAGGGCCCCTTCCTGGACCTTGTGTCAAGACGTTGAACTGGCCGTCGATGGTTGTGCTGTTGTAATCTACGCTGCCCAGAAACACACGAATCGCGCCGGTGCTGTGCTGGACGACCATACCGGCAAGATTCGTGAGGTGGTCGTTGCGGATGTGGCCGCCATAGTCATCTCGATCATTACCATACAGGTGATCTTTCATTGCCTGCTGCACTTTGTTCTGCAGGTCAATGTCGAGGGTGGTGTAGACATTGAGGCCAGAACGTGTCAGGTGGAGCTGACCAGTCTGCAGCATGGTCCGGAGCTGGTCTTCGACAAAGTTGACAAAATGCGGCGCGAGGTTTTTCGTCGCCGCCTGTGGATGGAAGAAGCTCGGCGAAGACGATTCTTTCAGCGCCGCTGTCATCTCTGCCGGGGTGATGTACCCCGCGGTGATCATTGCGTTGAGGACATCTCTCTGACGGTCGTGCGCGTGTTGCGGATGCAGCAGCGGATTATTGGTATTTGGATTTTGCGGGATACCTGCCAGCATCGAGGCCTGCGCCAGATCGAGCTGCTGCGCCGCCGACTCACCGGTGACCGGGTCATCCTGATAGCCAAAATAGGCGGACGCCGCCGCGTCTATGCCGTACGCCTCCTGACCGTACGGGATCGAGTTCAGATACATCTCCAGTATCTGACTCTTGCTATACGCGCCCGACATCGTCATGCCCACCGAGAGGATCGCCTCACGCAGTTTGCGGTCGAATGTTTCATTGCTATTGAGCACATTCTGCTTGATGAGCTGCTGAGTAATGGTGCTACCGCCCTGGTTGATGCTTTTCGTCTGAATGTCGGCGAGAGCTGCGCGTAGAATGGAGGTGAAATCAATGCCCTGATTGACCCAGAACGAGCGATCTTCGATGGCGACGGTGGCGTTGACGACCGCGATTGGCACGTTCGCCAGCGAGATACTGTGCTGCGCGCCATAGTCGGAGAACTGGTAGAGTAGCACGCCCGTACTATCGTAGATGCGCACGCTGTCATGGGACGAGACGGTGCGGTTGAGCGATGTGACAACAGCCTGCTGCGACTGATAATATGATGCCGCGATCCCGATGGAGCCAGTGAGCAGCGTGAGAATGATCGCTCCGGTCACGACAGCCGAGGCCCAGGCGAGTCGCGTCAGCGCGTTGCTGCGTGCTACCTGACGCGCGCGGACGGAGTGGCGAATGTAGAAGATGTATCGGCGACGGCGGCGTGACATTTGCAGCCGACGTGGAGAGGCCGCGGGGGGAATGTAATAGCTGGGCGCCTGTTCTTCATGCGTATCCCAGTCAGCAATCTCACCCTGGATGTGGGCGTCGCCATGTGGTTCAGCATAGTCCTCGTCGTAGACTTCATTATCTCCGACGCTATCGTCCTGGCCGCTGTAGAGAGCTTCGTCAGGGTGGTCACCATAGACATTGGTCGTCGGTTCGTCGAAGGTGTTGACCTGTGTGGGAATTTCTTCGACGTTCTCGATTTCGTCCGGCACATCTGGCTCACTCGGTTCCTCTGACACGCTTGCCATGCCGGAGACCACGGGCACCCGGACTGGTCCCACATCGTCGGCGGCCAGAGTTGGGGACGTCGGTACAGGTGGCAAAAGCTGTGTTTCCGGCTCAAGGAGCTGTGTCGGCTCGTCTTCAATTGCTGGCAACTCTGATGGTATCGCCGAATCAGCGGAAAGTTTGCTCGAATCGAGGGTATTTTCGTTGGGAGACTGGCCTGGATTGTCATTGGGTGCGGGAGTACGTCCTGTGCTATCCACGATTCCACTCCTCCATGCGGGTGTGCGGGTATCTGAACAAGGCCAGTCTACCAGGGCTGCTTGCCGCGCCGTGCGCAACGACATACATGCGGTTGTGCCTGTTCATAATATGGCATATATGGCATGCGCTAAAGCCGCAGGCGCTGGCTAACGCCTCAGTACATAAGACGCACCGGCAGCGAGAGCGGTATCTTGCATACCCGTTCGACTCCCTGCTAAGACAACAAGTATACCGGTCAAGCGCATCTATGGCTACCCACGGCTCAGGAGTACCATAGCTATGTTGTCACCTCGTTCATCGTGGATACGCGAGTGGCGGTGGCCTGGCGTTCGTTGCAGGCAGTAATCTGGACGCCCGAACAGATAGAGCGGTGAGGCGCTGTCATTGCCGTTATAGGGCATCTACATTGCGCTCAAACAGCCGAGGCGGTAAAATCAGGGACAGTGCGCTTTGCGGTGGTGTTTGAGCTGGTATCGCTGGTAGCTAACCAGTCCTGGGGAGGTTTCTGTTGAAGGTCGTCGTTACCGGGGGAGCGGGTCTGATAGGATCTCATTTGTGTGCTCGGCTGCTCCAGGAAGATCACGAGGTTTGGTGTGTCGATAACCTGCTAACAGGCTCCGAACGCAATATCGGTCCGTTGAAGAGCCATGCCAGGTTTCATTTTCTGGAGCGCGATGTCACGCAGTCGTCAGATCTGGCTATAGACGCCCCGGTTGACGCGGTATTTCACCTCGCCAGCCCTGCCAGCCCCGTTGGATACTGGACCTACCCCTTCGAGACGATCCGTGCCAATACCGAGGGCACCTGGCGTATGCTTGACCTGGCGCGCGCCAACAATGCGCGATTCTTGATGGCTTCTACCTCTGAGGCATATGGCGATCCTCTCGAACATCCACAGCGTGAGGATTACTGGGGTAACGTCAATCCTATCGGCGTGCGCGCGTGCTACGACGAGGCCAAGCGTCTGGGCGAGACGATCACGATGGAGTTTCATCGCCAGCGTGGTGTTGATGTACGTATCGCCCGTATTTTCAACACCTATGGTCCTCACAACCAGCTCAATGACGGGCGCATGATTCCCAACTTCATCATGTGGGCACTCTCAAACGAGCCAATTGTCATCCACGGAACTGGACAGCAGACGCGCAGCATCTGCTATGTCGATGACCTCGTCGAAGGCCTGGTGCGCGCGATGTTTACCGATGGCACGAATGCCGAGATCTTCAACCTGGGTAATCCTGAAGAACATACCATCCTCGAGTGGGCCGAGCTTATCCGAGAATTGTGCGGCTCGACATCGGAGTTGATCTTCGAGGACAAGCGGCAGGATGATCCTGAGCGTCGGCGTCCTGATATCGAGAAGGCGAAGCGTATGCTCGACTGGGAGCCTACGATCGATCCCCGGACTGGCCTGGCGCGCACCATCGAATGGTTCCGGGGCGAACGGGAGCGAGACAGTGTGACAATCTCGGCCAGCGTCGACAGCTAATATTGCGGGGCGCATGCTCAGGGCAGATGGCGCTCCGAGCCATGATTGCTGGAATGCTGGTGCGGTGCTGGCTATCACGGTTGTGACGCTGCCGGACACAGTGGCGCTGTGGTTGGTGGCGGGTAGTGCAATCGTCGCAGTAGTCATCCTCCAGCCGTTAATCGCCTCCCTGCTCCTGCCGTTTGCCGTGGCCTTTGGGTCGCTTGTCTCGATCTCGGCGCTGGGTGTCAAAATCGGCTCCACTGATCTGCTGGTCGGGGCGCTTACGGCTCATAACGTAACCGATGATCCGTTCCTGCGTGCGATAGAGTTACAATTCTCCCTCAGCTTTGGTTGCTTCATCGCGCTCCTTCGCATGAGCACCGCGAGGCCATCGTCTTGATATGCCTCGCCGAGCAGGGGTTTGTGTTATCCTAGAAGTGCAAGTCGCCGCTGACTGCGATGAGGAAAGCATATGAGCCTGGGAATCGGGGATATTTGACGATGCGTGTCGCGTTCAGCGCGCTTCCGCTACAGGAACCATACACTGGTACTGGGCGCTATGTTACCAACCTTTTGAGCGCGCTCGGACGTGTCGATGGGATTAACGAGTACCTGATACTCAGCCCTGCTGACGTGAAAAATGTCCCTGAGACGCCGTCTACGTTCCAGTGGGAGGCGCTGCCGCCGAGACGATTACGGCACGCTGGCGAGAATGTTGCCAAGCTCATCTGGGAGCAGCACACGTTTCCGCATGCCGCCAAACAGCGCGGCGCGCGCGTGATGCATGTGCCCTATTTCGCGCCACCACGGCGCGGGCTGCGCATCCCCACCGTGGCTACGATTCATGACGTCATCGCCTTGCAGTTGCCCGCCTATCATGCGACACCCACGGCCCAGGCGTATATGAGGCTTGTCGCGGATGCCGCCAAACGCGCCGATATGCTGATTGCGGTGTCGGAGTATTCGAAGCGCGACATTATGGAGGTGCTCGGCGTTCCAGAGGATCGCGTACGGGTCATCAGCGAGGCGGTCTCTCCGCAGTATCGCCGCGTGCTGGATGCGCGGCGTCTGATGGAAGTCCGCGAGAAATATGGCCTCAGTGACACCTTCGTGCTCAATGTCGGCGGGCTTGATGCGCGTAAGAATATCAAATCGCTTGTTGGCGCCTTTGCCGCCGTCTTCCACGAGATGCAAAACCCCGACCTCCAGCTGTTCATCGCCGGCGACCCCGACCGGCTTGGCAGCCCGCTGTATCCTGACTGGCGCTCGCTCGCCACGATGTTCGAAGTCGATGAGAATGTTGTCTGCATGCCAGTTGATGAGGAGGACTTGCCCGCAATTTATAGCGCCGCATCGTGTTTTGCTTTCACCTCGATCTATGAAGGCTTTGGCTTAACCCCGCTCGAAGCGATGGCGTGTGGGGCGCCAGTGGTCTGCTCGAATCGCACGTCATTGCCCGAGGTGGTTGGAAGCGCCGGAGTGCAGGTCGATCCAATGGATACCGACCGTCTGGGCGCCGCGATCCTGCGCGTGCTGACTTCACGCGAGCATCGCGATGACCTGCGAGCGCGTGGTCTGGCGCACGTGCGCCAATTCAACTGGGAGCAAGTGGCAGCGGAAACCAGCGCGCTCTATGCAGAAGTGACCGGCACGACAAGGGAATAGGCAATCATGCGGGTTGTCATCGTCTCCAAGACCTTCGTGGCCGAGACCGCGCAACGCCAGCGTGAATGGATCGCCCGCCAGCCTGAGATTGACCTGACGCTGGTCGCGCCTGGGTGCTGGAGCGGTTTACACGGAGCGGTGGCGCGGAAGTCGGTCGGCGTCTACCATGAGGCGCTTGGTCTTGGGGAGGCGCGCGAATGATGCTGGGAGCCAATGACCGCATCGACTTGCAGATACACACCATCTATAGCGATGGCCAGTGGCAACCTGACGCCCTCCTCGCACACCTGACGCGGGAACGTTTTCGGCTCGTCTCGATCACAGACCACGATTCGATGGAGCATCTCGACGAGTTGCGGTCGCTCGGCGACGCCCATGGCGTTTATGTGTTGCCTGGGGTGGAGATGACGACAAACTGGCAGGAGAAGAGCGCCCACCTGCTGTGCTATGCAGCCACGTTTCGCGGTGATACTCTCGGTCGGATCGCGCGCGGCACTGTCGCCAGCCAGTTGGCTAACACGCGCGCCGTATATGAAGAACTGTTACGCAAGGGGTATCGCTTCGCGCCACAGGCCAGTTTGCCGACACGGCCAATCGATAATGCCCGTCTGTTACAGTCCCAAGGCTATGCGGAGACGCTGGATGTCGCATTGCGAATGATTGCCGACGCGGGCTATCGCTCGATCAGTGTGCCGCTGACTGAGGCGGTGGCGGCTGCTCACGCGGACGGCGCTCTGGCGATTTTAGCGCATCCAGGACGCGGCGGGGGCGAGATTGTTCGCTATGACATCCCGCTACTATCCGAGATGCTGGCCGATGTGGCGCTCGACGGCATCGAGACGCGCTATCCCACCTACAGCAGAGAGCAGGTGGCGGCATATAGCATGTTTGCGCATCAGCATGGATTGCTGGTCAGCGCTGGCTCCGATTCGCACAGCGCCGCACAGCGGCTGCCAGTTGCCTATCCTGCCTCGGCGTGTCGGGAACTGCTGGAGCGCTGCGGGGTCGGTGTCCAATAAGACGCCTCCCCCTGCCATGTAACAGGAGGAGGCGAATGTTTCCGCGCTGACGCTATTCGTAGCGCAGCACTTCGAGCGGACGGACGCGCGTTGCGCCCCAGGCGACGAAGCCCGCCACGGCCATACAAATGGCTGCGGTAACGAGGACGATGCCCAGCACCAGCGGAGTTGCGACGCCGAATGGTGAATTGAAAACAGCCTTACTGAGAATCGTTGTGGCCAGCGTCACCAGGAGCATTGCGAGCAACGCCCCAGTGAATCCAACGACGCCATTTTCGAGCAGCACCTCGCCAAGGACGCTACGACTGGTATAACCCACTGACTTGAGGATGCCCAGCTCGCGCCGTCGCTCCAGCATCGCCAACGCCACCGCATTCGCGATGATGATGATGCCCGCGATCATGGCAAGCGAGGCAATCGCCGTCAGCATGATGATCAGGTTGTTGAGCAATGTGTTGATCAGCAACAGCAGCTCGACAAAGCTGAAGGTCTGCACGTCGGGCACAGCCTTCTGGATCTGATGCAGCTTCTGGTCGGCCTGGGTCGGGTCAAACTTGAGTTGGAAGAGATAGAGCGGCTTGCCGCCGGAGAGCGTAAACGCCTGGCTGCTGTCGGTCCAGATGGTGCCAAATGAGGCGTCCGTGTCGCTATAGAAGCCAACGACTGTGAATGTCACGGTCGTCTTGCCATCTTGTCCGGCGACGACGAAGGTGTCGTTCAGTTTCAAGTTCAGCGGGGCGAGCGAGGCCGACTGCGGCATGATGACGTTGGATGTTCCCGCGTCGGCTGGAGTGAGGTTTCGCCCTTTGACGTCGTGATCGAGATGACCAGCTACGATAGTGGTTTGGGGAAGCGCGCCCTGGCTGAGATCATAACCCTGAACGCTGCTGAGAAACGCATAGGCGCCCTGTTTGCCGATATTGTTGGGGCCACCGCGACCGGCATCTTTCACCACCTCGGCCATTGGTACCCCGTTCACCAAGATAGGCAGGCCCTGGGCAATGCTGTTCTCCTGCTGGGCCTGAACGCCCGACATGCCCTTCAGCGTCTGCTCGACCTGCGCCTTGTTCGCCGTGCCTGCCAGCACAAACGAGTTGTACTTGGCGTTTGTCGATAGCGCCTGGTTGATCTGATCTTTGATGTTCTGGCCGAGCACCAGGATGATCCCAATCGCGAAGACGCCGATGAAGAGCGCAACGAGCGTCGTCACCGTGCGCGCGCGCTGGCGGCCTATGTTGCGAACCGCCATCTTGACGTTGGACTTCCAGGTGCGCGGCAGAAATAGCAGGACGACGCCAAACGCCGCGATGATCAAGAGTAGCACGCCGAAACCCGGAGCAATCCAGGTGATGCCCGCGGCGACTAGCAGTCCCACCAGCACGATCAACAGATACCACCAGGGGAACCCCTCTGGAACAGGGAGCTTGCTGATGACCAGGACAACCAGCGTAAAGAACAGGCTCAGCAGCAACAGCAATCCACCGGCTATGACAACAGCCAGTATCGTATTGCGGAGGTCTCCCAACACTATAAGGCTCAATGCAAAGTACAGAGCGACGAGTAGGGCCGAAAGTCCAATAGTCAACAGGATACTTCCCGCGCGCGAGCCCTCTGCCAGTCCGCGCAGTACCGCAAGCGGGCGCACCTCACTTGCCTGGACGATTGGCATGAGGCCGAATATTAGCGCAGTGAAGAAGCCTATGACGATGCCCGACGCCACGGTGAACGGGTCAACCGAGGTGGGCAGGTTGATGAAGAAGGCGCGCTCAACCAGCCCTTTCACCAGGAAGCTGACGCCGACGCCAATGGCCGCGCCTAGCGCACCGCCAAGGATGCCGAGAATCCCGGCCTCCAGCCCAAACATGACGTAGAGGTTACTACGGCGGTAGCCAGCCGTCTTGAGCATGGCGATTTCAAGCTGACGGCGGCGTAGCAGCACCTGCATCGTGTTGACGATGCCGATACCACCAATGAGCAACGCCAGTAACCCGACGATGCGCAGGAAGTTGCGGATACTTTGTACGTTGTTCTCGTTGTTGGCCAGCGCATCTTTGGTGGTCGTTACCGTCGCCTGAGGGAGGTTCGTTTCAATGGCTTTCTTGGCCGTCGCCGCGTTGGTATCGGTATGGCCAGGCACCATCACATAGACCACGCTATAGCTGACCGGCAACCCAGAGCTGCTCGGCGCCGCGGCAAAGGTATCCCGCGAGACGAGAATCTGAGGGCGCTGGAACGCTCCCGCGTCGAACAGCACGCCGTCAATGGTCACTTGGAGCGAACGCCCGTCGGTCGTGCGCATCGAGACGCTATCGCCCTTGTGATACCCTGTCTGGTCGAGCCACTTCTGCGTGACCACTGCGCTGTTCCCCGTGAGCAGGGACGAGAATGAGCCATCGCTGGGATCCTTAAAGGCCGGGGTGCCTGCCAGCGGATACTTTTGGGGATCAATGGCACGCAAGGTGAAGTAGTCGGTTGTTCCATCCTTGTCGGGGCCCTGCACCATTTGCGAGACAACAGCGGTATAGTCGGTAATCGTGCCCTCGGAGAGGAGGGTATCGAACGATTTGAGTTGCTCGGCGCTGATCGGTACGACATCGCTGCGTACAGAGATATCGCCACCATTCCCCTCGCGAACGTTGGCCGTCAGACCATTGTTCACCATGTTGCCGACGAGTTGAAGCGAGACAATCGCCATCACACCCACCGCGACGCAAAAGATCGCCAGCAGCGTGCGTTGTCCGCCGCGCGTCAGCGAGCGGGTCGCATATCTCCAGTAAAAACCGGCTTTCATGCCGAGAGACTCCTCTACCAATCGAGCGGCGCAAAGCGACCGCACGGTTCTTTTAAGCTCGTCAGTATCAGGCCTGTGCTTGTGGCTCATTTGGCCGAGGATCTTCGGGCGCGACCAGCCCATCAATGATACGTATGAAGCGGTCAGCCGCGGCGGCAACATTCGGGTCATGAGTGGCGATGATGAACGTCGTTCCGGTCGCCGTGCGCAGATCGCGGATCATTTGCAGGATATTTTCGCTGTTTTTCTGGTCGAGATTGCCAGTTGGCTCGTCCATGATGACGATGGCTGGCTGCGTCGCTAGCGCCCGTGCGACTGCTACACGCTGCTGCTCGCCGCCAGAGAGCTGTGTCGGTCGGTTGCGCAAGCGATGACCCAACCCCACCATCCGTAGCAATTCCTGGGCGCGGTCGGAGGGCTTGCCGAGATGCTTGCCGACGTAAAGCGGTATTTCGACGTTCTCCTGTGCCGTGAGCGTGGGGATCAGGTTGAACGCCTGGTAGACCATGCCGATCTTGTTATTGCGGACGCTGGCGAGTTGCGACTCTCCCATGCGCGTGATGTCAATGCCATCTAGCAAGACCCGGCCGCTGGTTGGGCTATCGAGGCCCGCGATAATCCCCAGCAGCGTGGATTTGCCCGAGCCGGATGGACCCATGATGGCCACGAATTCGCCATGGTTGATGCGTAGATTGATGCCCTTGAGGATGTCGATACGCTCGCGATCCAGGGGAAGTGACTTGCGCACATCAATAGCTTCGAGCGCGGCGACTCCAGCTGGACGTTGTACCGCAATCTGGTTTTCGGTCGTTTCCACGGTCTCTCCTCTTTCAACACGTTATGTTGTGCGGGGCAGTATGCCAGTGCGCCGCTGCAAAGGCTGGCGAAAGTGAGCGCTACGCTGCGAAGCTCACATGGGAAGTACGGAATAGACGCACGACAGTTACATCGCCATACGTCTCGCGTCACCAATCTCCTTCTCGGAAGGTGGGCAACTGTAACATAATAGGGGAGGTTGGCGCAGCGGAACCAGTGCCGAAAGTCATGAACCCGCTCACCAAGCGCCTTGCTTTCCGGCCTTGATGCATAATGAAGCATAAAAGTCACTCTTGCTGTACTAGCGGAGGTAGCCATGGCCCGCGAACCGCTGCAGGATTCCTACACGGCGATTGCCACCTGGTATGATGTCGAGCACGATCGCGTCACCGAGGATATCGAGTGCTACCAGGAACTCATTGTCCAGGCCGATCTGCGCGCCCCAGCCATTCTGGAGATCGGGAGCGGCTCCGGGCGTGTTCTGGCGCGACTGGCCGCAGCTGGCTACACGGTGACAGGCATCGAGCCGTCTGAGGCGATGCGCCTGCGCTGCGGGCGTCGGCTGGCCGCGCTTCCTGAGCGGGTATCGCGGCGCGTACGCGTGCTAGCAGGGGATGCTGAGCACTTGCCGCTCGACGACCAGGACCGATTTGACTTAAGCCTGTTCGGCATGAACACCTTCGCCCATCTGCTCTCCAGCCAGGCCCGACAACGCGCGCTGGCTGAACTGGGGGCGCACCTGCGACCTGGCGCGTTGCTCCTTGTGGACCTTGATCTGCTTGGCGTGCGACGGCTTGCCGAGACCGCGGGCCAGCTCTGGTGGCAGGGCACATGGCCGCTGCCAGAAAATAGCGCGGTCCTGCTCACCCATTTCGTCTCCGCCGCGCCGCCTACGACGCCAGGAATTCTCCAGATGACACATATGTACGATATCCACGAACAGGGCGGCGAGGTGCGCCGTACCATCAGCAACATGTCGCTCGCGCAGCTGAGCAAGGGTGAGGTTGACGTGGCGCTTCAGTTTGCGGGTTTCTCAGTTGATGATGTCTTTGGAGGTTATGACCTGTCGCCGTGGGATGATGCTTCATCGCGGGCGATTTTCGTGGCGCGCTGGCCTGGCAACAAGATGGTCACGAACAGTTGAGTGGGAGTTCATAACAGAGCATGACGCTGCCATCAGTCGTCGAAGCGACACGTACGTGGCCCCCGTGCCACTGGGCGGTGGTCTGCGCGATCACCAGTCCGAGGCCGAGATACGCCGAGCGATCCGCGCCGAGTGGACAAGGCTGATAGAAGCGCTCAAACAGGTGGCGCCGATCAGTGGCGTTGATCCGCACCTGGTCGAGCGCCACCTCGAAGACGAGATGATCATCGCATGTCTTGGCGGCTACCGTCATTTCGCCTTGAGAGGGCATCATGGCCAGACCGCCGCGCAGTAAACCAGCCAGGCCTTCGCGTAGCCGTTCGCTATCTGCCTGAATTGTGGTTGGCAGTGCCAGATCCTGGCGCGACACCGTAACGCCTTGCTCGTGTGCCAGTTCGCGTATGCAATCCAGGGCGCAAGTCAGAATCGTGGATGGGTCAACGGTGGAGACGCGGAGCTGGATTTCGCCGTTATCCGAGCGGGCGACAAAGAGGACGTCCTCGATCAGCGTGCCGAGCTGGCCGATGGCGGTATGCGCGTGGGACAGCATTTCTAGTTGGCGCTCATTGAGGGAACCAGCCAGACCGTCAAGCACCATCTCGACAAAGCCGTTGGCGCTGTGGAGAGGGTTGCGCAACTCATGCGCTACGTTTGAGAGAAACGAGCGTTCCCTGTCGGTTGTGGTGTTGCGGCGGGTTGTGGTGGAAGTATCCATTGGCGTCAGCCTATGAACTTGTAGCCGATGCCGCGCGCCGAATGGATGAGCTCGGGATGCGCGGGGTCACGCTCAAGTTTGCGCCGTAGTCGGCGCACGTAGACGTCGACAATGTTGCTCTCGCCGATATAGGCGTCGCCCCAGACGCTCGCCATAACCTCTTCGCGTTCGACGGTCTCACCGGGACGTTGCGCCAGCTGGACGAGCACCTTCATTTCAGTCGGGGTCAATGAGACCGGGCGCCGCCCTGGCATATTAACGCACAACCCCACCGCGTCAATCTCTATACCGTGCGCCTGAATCGTCGCAACATCACTGCGTGTCCGTCGGTAGCGACGCAGGACGGCCTCGACACGCGCGGTCAGTTCGGCCGGCTGGAATGGCTTGCAGATATAGTCGTCTGCCCCAATGCGCAGCCCCTGAAGCCGGTCTTCGAGTTCGCCTTTGGCGGTGACAAAAATGACGGGCATCTCATAGCCATCATCGCGGAGCCGCTTACAGAAGTCGAAGCCGCTCAAATGTGGCAAATTCACATCGAGGAGAATAAGATCGGGCGTACGTTCATCAAGCACAGCGAGCGCGCCGCGTGCCGATTCGGTCATATCAACCGTATAGCCCTGTTCTGTGAGCAGAAACTGAACCATACGGCTGCCCAGGGGATCATCGTCAACCACCAGGATGCGCAAGTGGATTCCTCCTGCCAGCCGGTGAAGTATCGTGGTCTTCGTCCCAAATGCCTGCGCGAGTGTTGCGCAGATTTGTTGCCTCAAGTCCTCCACCAGCCGCCTCACGTCCAGAGGATATCGTACGCCCAGGACAGCCGACTGTCAATAACATCGCTCGATGGCCTATCCGGCTCTGCCGTTGCGTGCGGCTCGTCGGCGGCGTTCCAGATGGACGAAGAGCACCGAGATGTCCGCCGGAGTCACCCCAGGAATGCGCGATGCCTGCCCGACCGTCAGCGGGCGGACGCGGTTGAGTTGCTGGCGAGCCTCGGCGCGCAGCCCGGTAAGCGCCGTGTAGTCCATAGCCTCTGGCAAGGGCTGATCTTCCAGGCGTTGCGCGCGTGCGACGCTCGCATGCTCCTTATGGATGTACCCGGCATACTTAGCCCCCAACTCCACCTCTACCGCTGTATCCTCATCCAGTTCGGGTAAAGGCGGGTGGTCGCTGGCGAGTAGCTCGCGCACCTGCCAGTAATGCGCCTCCGGCCTGCGTAGCAGCTCCGTTCCCGTTGTAGGCTGGGCGATGGATTGTAGGCCGAGCGCCTGCATGCGTGTGTTTGTATCTCGTGACGGGCTGAAGACGGTCGTGTCCAGGCCGATGGACGCCTCCTCGACCAGCTGTCGGCGTCTGGCCACGCGCTGATACCGCTCCTCCCTGAGCAGGCCAAGTTGCCATGCACGCTCAGAAAGGCGCAGATCAGCGTTGTCGTGTCGCAAGAGCAGCCGATGCTCGGCGCGTGAGGTATGAAGACGATATGGCTCGGATGGCGGCTGCGTGACGAGGTCGTCAATGAGCACGCCAATGTAGGCCTCGTTGCGGCGCAGAATGAACGGCGCGTCACCGCTAGCGGCCAGTGCCGCATTGATGCCAGCGATAATGCCCTGCGCAGCGGCTTCTTCGTAGCCGGAGGTGCCATTGATCTGCCCCGCTAGAAACAGGTTGCGGACAGGCTTCGTTTCGAGCGTGAGACGCAGTTGGTCGGATGGCACGTAGTCGTATTCAACGGCATAGCCAGCGCGCATCAGCTCGACATGCTCCAGCCCTGGAATGCTGCGTAGCATCGCGATCTGCACGTCTTCTGGCAGGCTCGTATTCATCCCCTGAACGTATACCTCGCCCGTGCGCCAGCCCTCCGGCTCCAGGAAGACCTGATGGCGCTCTTTGTCGGCGAACCGAACCACCTTGTCCTCGATGGACGGGCAGTAACGCGGTCCGATACCCTCAATTGTGCCGTTGAAGAGCGGTGAGCGGTCGAGGTTGGCGCGGATAACATCGTGGGTGCGCGTGTTTGTGTGTACCAGGTAGCACGGCAGCTGGGGTCGCCAGTCGGTACGCGCCTCATCCGGGATAGGATAGATCGGATTCGGCGCGCCAGGTGGCAGCGTAACATCATTGCGTGCGTTGGTATCGCTCGAAAAGTACAGCGGGGTGGCGCTGCCCGATTGCACAGTGGTCTGCGTGAAGTCTACGGTACGAGCGTCAATCCGTGGCGGCGTCCCGGTCTTGAATCGGCCAATCGTCAGCCCCAGGGCGCGCAAGGCGTCGGAGATGCCGAGTGCGGGCGCCTCACCGCTCCGGCCACCAGCCTGTGTCTTCTCGCCTACGACCAGCCGCCCATTGATAAACGTGCCGGTCGTCAAGATTACGGTGCGCGCGGCAATGGTCCAGCCACGCGACGTCACCACACCGCAAACACGGGCGCGCCCATCGGCGTTACGATCCGAGAGCAGGCGGATGACCGTGTCCTGCTTCAGATCGAGGTTGGGCTGTACTTCTAGAGCATACTTCATCGCCAGCCGATAGGCCTGTTTGTCGCATTGTGCCCGGAGCGCCTGAACCGCTGGTCCTTTCCCCGTGTTGAGGAGTCGAATCTGGATGAACGTGCGGTCGGTGTTACGCCCCATTTCACCGCCAAGCGCATCGATCTCGCGCACCAGGTGGCCCTTTGCCGGGCCGCCGATAGAGGGGTTGCACGGCATGAGCGCGATGCTATCGAGATTCATCGTCAGCAGGAGCGTGCGTCGCCCCATGCGCGCGGCTGCGAGGGCTGCCTCACAGCCTGCGTGCCCGGCGCCGACGACGAGCACGTCGTAGTGCGTATGTATCTCTTGTGCGTTCTTTGTCTCAACCATGGAACAGTTCCGATGAATAGTGTGTTGGTGCTGAGTGGCGCTCAGGTGACGGTTATGACCATATTCATGGACGGGTAGATCGCGCACGAAATCGGATAGACGCCCGGCGAGAAAAAGTCCACCGTCAGGGACTGTCCCGCGTCGACGCTGAATCCACCATCCTGGCGCAACTCTGGCGGGCCTGGCAAAGAAGGATCGCAGTGGCCGTTTGTGCCGAGACAAAGGATATGCGGTCCTGAATCCAGGCGTACGACAAACGTCACCTCGGCGCCATGCTTTACCGTAAGCCTGTGCTCGGCGAAGTCCTTGGCGGTTATTTCAACGCTATTTGGACCCCCTCCTGGCGTTGGTCGCGGTGTGTAATTGGCAGGCGGTGTCGGTGTTGCTGCAGGTGTGATGGAACAGGTGGTAAGACTCATTGTCAAGAGTAGTGGCGCTGTCAGGACCAGAAAGGTGACCAGTGCGCGCGGAGTCTTCATGCGCGAGACAATCCCCGAAATCTACTGACGTGACTGCGCGGGCCACCAGATGGCAGCCAGCGTCACTATATCATATTGTGATGAGCGCCCGATGGCTTCCTGGGATGCGAAAAGCCCGCTTCACCACATGAAGCGGGCCATCTCTTCAGTGCGTATCAGCCGAACAGTCCCAGAAGGCGGGACACCACGAACGCCATCGTCACTGTACGGTAATCGTCAAATTCATATCGGGGTGAACCGTACACGCGACTTGATACGTCCCCGCCTTAGCGAAGGTGACGGTCTTCGTGTCGCCAGGATTGATGGTGAAGCCCGGGTCGGCCAGTTCTGACGGCGCATCGGCATTGGCGATGCACTTACCATTGTGGCCCGCGCAAATGATGTGGAGGCCGCCGGTATCGGAGGGATCAACGAACTTGAAAGGTACGCCCGCTTTGATCGTTACCGCGCTTACCACGAAGTTTGTCGCATCCATCTCAACTTGAGTTACAGGACCAGAGGTACCGGGATTATTGCCGCCCGGAGTCTTGCCACAACCAGCCACGGCGGTTGCCCCAAGAAGCAGCAGGGGAAGTACGAGTAACGCGATCTTCTTCATAGCTATGTCGTTCCTTTGCTCTTATGGCGCTACATAATCGGCCAGCTCACCTCCAGTCCGTCGATGCGCATAGCGCGGTCTCGGAGGACGCAGCCTTGTTCGTTCTCCGGCAAATATGCCGGAAGAGGATTGCATAACGCATACCAGTGGAAACTATAGCAAATGGTGTTTGAGAGAGACAATCAGGGAAATTCCTGATATTTCTTCTGGTTCATCTCCCTAGGGCTATGCTTGCTGGCTATTTTAGGCAGTGGCCACAGGCGAATCGGCAAGTTGATAGCCGACGCCAGGAGCCGTGAGAATGTAGCGTGGATGCGCCGGATCTGGCTCTATTTTGCGGCGTAGGCGGCGGATATAGACCCAAAGAAATTCGGTTTCCTGGCCATAGCCAGCGCCCCAAACGCGCTCTAACAGATGCGTGTGCGAGACGACCATGCCGGGGTGTTGCGCCAGCGTCTTCAAGAGGCGATATTCTGTCCTGCTGAGCGCGATGGGACGCTCATTCTCGCGTACCTGTTGATGCGCCAGGTCTATCTCCAGTTTCCCCAACACCACAATCCCTGACCGTGCAGTAGCGTCTGATGAAGCCTGCACCACGCGCAGCGCCGCCCGTAGCCGCGCCATCAACTCCTCGATGTTGAACGGACGCGGAATGTAGTCAGAGGCGCCCGCATCGAGCATCCGCGCGCACAGCCTTGGGTCGCTATTTCGCCCCAGGACAATGATGGGCGCGCTTGCGTACTGACGCAGACGGGCAAGCAAGCTGCCATCCGCTGTGGCTGGTATGCCGCTGTCCACCAGGAGAAGATCAGGTTCCTCGCGGTCAATGCATGTGAGCGCCTCGTCCTCGCTCGCGCATACCTGTGCGAGATAGCCGTGCGCCTCGGCGTTCGCGCGCAGATACCGCGCCATTCGAACATCGCTTTCGAGGATCAGCACCACCGGCTGGCGGCGATCCAGCGGCAGCCGTGTAGGCGCAGGTGTGAGCTCAGCGGGGAGATCTACCGGCTCTGGCGGAAGTGTTGGCGTCTGAGGCCACCATACATAAAAGGTCATCCCTCCGGCGCGCGTGGTTGCCTCAGCCCAGATTCTGCCGCTGTGACTTGCCACCAGCCGACGCGCGATTGCCAGTGGGAGCAATGCCGCGCGTCGGCTGGCATCCAGGTCGGGTATGACGGGAAACGAGTCGAAGACCTTGCTGAGTTGCTCTTCTGTAAGTAAGGTCTCATGCTGGCGAACTCCGATCAGCGCCCCTTCTTCCTGCGTGCGCAAGGTGACACGTATTGAGCCACCATGTGGCGCAAGCGCAATAGCCGTCATCACTAACAGTCGCGTCACCTCGGTGACGGTCTGCTCGTCGGCCATGACGGTCGGATTGTCACCGGGCAAGGCGAGCTCCAGGCTGTGATGCGGGGTTGACGTCTTCAAGGTCGCCATCAACTGCATGAGCACATCGGCCAGCTCGACAGGTACGATTTGTAGCGGTACGTCTGTGCGGGCATCGGCCAGGAGTTGTTCGAGCACCTCAAGTGCGGTGGCGATATAGTTCGCCTCAGGCGCGAACGGCGAAACACCCGTCGTTCTGATCGGCTGATGCAAGGCAGTGAGAGAGCTTGCCAGCGCGCCACGCATCCGCCCCACCACTTCCGACGGCTCATCGTTCAGGCGTGGATGAGTGACGCCACGCGAACTGCTATCATTGTTGTGCGGCATGTGAGCGTCCGGCTCCATCTGAGTCCACCTGACTATTTCCTGAACAGGATGTGCGGTAGCACTTCTCTTGATACTATCGTTGTACTGAGAATTTCTGCAATGGTACCAATTACGCCCGCCGAAAGGGCGTTGAAGCGTTCAGGAAATTGTCAGGGAGTTTGATGAAGCTGCAATGGCATCATTCAGGCGCTGGCAGTACAATAGAACAAATCACAGCATCGTCACACAAATGGAAGGGTATCGCATAGCATGCAGCGGGCAGAAGTCACGGGTACGTCGAGCACGTCCTGGCGCAAGTCGCTAGGAGCCTACATTGGGCTAATGAAGCCGCATGTGACGGTGTTGCTGCTGGGCACGACGCTGGCGGCGATGGCGGTGGCCGGCATGCCCAGCCTGCCGGTGGTGCTGGCCACCCTCCTCGGCGGCGCGCTGGCGGCGGGCAGCGCCAATGCCCTCAACTGCTACTGGGACCGCGACATCGACCAGGTGATGAGCCGGA
>Ga0070683_100000062_pt1 | contig 80629 bp, 61 predicted proteins | sample KBSC713LmetaG_FD_64662 | JGI IMG/M metagenome (GOLD analysis project Ga0070683, IMG submission 64662) | Corn rhizosphere microbial communities from Kellogg Biological Station, Michigan, USA - KBS C7.1-3L metaG | ecosystem: Host-associated > Plants > Roots > Rhizosphere ... | reverse complement strand
CGAATTTCTCCGGCTTCGTGGCACAACGCACCCCCGCCACGAAGCCAGAGAAATTCATTCCGGACCTGCCATCTGCTGTGCTTTATGCCATCAACTGACGCCGAAAAGGCCAAACTCCAGATCCAGCAGTTCCTGCTGGATATCCCACTTCATTTGGACACAGTCGAAGTCTTCTTCCTGCTTCATAGCTCCACCAACTCTCTCGGCGAGTAGATGCGCGGGCTTCGGTATCCACTCGTCAGGTTGATTCCTTCATAGCCCATGATCTTCTGAAAGTTCACGATGTGCTTGAAGTTCCAGCTGGCAATCATGTCTACGTCCTCTATAGTAGCAACCGCAATATGGCGGGCATCGTTAAGGCAGGTAGGCCCGATGAACTTGGCCGCCAGATACTCGCGTGCCAGCGCCTCGGACTCGGGACTAGTCCAGATACGGTCGATCAGAAGTCCATCGATCTCTGCGAGAACGCGGCGAACGGTTCCGGAGCCAGTTCCAATTCGTCGAGTGTCACGTCGGAGATAATCAGCAGAAAGTCCCCCACGCGAACTCGATCGAAGAACCGGATGCTAGCCTGCTTGAATTTCGCTTCAAAACACCCTCCGAAGACCGACGTATCCGCATAAACACGTAAGGGCCTCTTCACATTGCCTCCCTTAATCCACGACCGAGATGGAGTCGACGTTGATGGTATGGCCGGTCGACGCCGGATTCTTGTCCGCTCCCGATTGGATGACGATCACGTGCCGTCCCGGGCCGAAGCAGCAGAAGCCCGCCTTTTGCTGCCAGTGGAGTGTGGACTTGTACTCGTCGATGGGCTCGCGCTCGACCCCGTCGATGGTCACGTGCGCGATGCCGCCGTCGGGTTGGGCGGCGTAGATGTAGTAAAGACCGTGGCCTTCGAAGGCCAGAGTGACGGAAGCGCCGGCGTCGAGCGTGGTGGCGGTGGTGTCGCGGTCGGAGCCGTGGGTCACCGCCTTCGTCCACGCGCCGCGATAGACGAACGCCGGATCGTACGCGTCGTAATAACCAGGGTGCACGACGATCGCCGGCTCGGTGATCGACTGCGCGTGGCAGGTCGGGTCGAGCCGCGCGAGGTAGTAGTCGCCGAGTTCGTACTCGGGCAGCGTGCAATTGGCGAGCATGGCGGCGAGTTGGGGCGGCTCGGCGAGCGCGTCGGGCGCGGGCTTCATCCCGATGAAGTAGCGAACCTTCCACTGGTCGAATAAGCGGAGCAGCGCAGGTGTATCGGCGGCGTTGCGGATGCTCTGGTAGTGGAACATCTGGTGCCAGTGGTTCTCGTAGATGTCGCCGTCGATGCCGGCGTTCGCCGCCTCGTGGGTGAGGAGCACGGCGGCGCCCGCGTGCTGCTGGTTGAAGTACGCGATCACCTTGCGGATGGCGGCGTTCTCGTTCAGGTAGCGATCGCGGGAAGCGCGGGAGAGCGGCTGCTGGATCGAGAAATCCTTGTGGTAGTAACTGGCGGACGGGAGGAAGTAGGCGTCCAACGCGGTGGTCGCGAGGAGGAGGATGGTCGCAAGTCCGTAGACGGCGCGCTGGTTCGCGCGGAGCCACGCCAGCGCGGCGCCGACCGGAATGAGGACCAGCGGCATGGCGGCGTACAGATAACGCGCGTTGGGCTCGGTGGAGAGGATGACGGTCCCGGCGCCGAAGGCGACGATGGCGGCGCTGACCGCGGGCCGGCGGCGCGCAACGAAGAAGCCGAGCAGTCCGATGGGGACGAGCGCGAGCCAGTGAAAGCCGAGCGAGCCGCCCTGGCCCTCGTAGTAACTGGTGGTTTCGAACGTCATCGCGTAGGGCGTCCGCCAGTTCAATGGCTGGCGGAAGCGCGCGTCGCGAATCTCGACGCCCTCGGGCATGAAGCGCGAGTGGAATTTGGTGTTGAGGAACGGGAAGACCGGGTTGCCGGTCTTGACGTACGCGACGGCGTAAGGAGGGATTGCCATCGCGAATAGCAACGCGATGCCGAGCGCGAAAGCCGCCCCGGTTGGACCGAAAGTCTTGCGATGGCGTCGCGCCTCGGCGAAGGCGAACGGCGCCGCGATCAGGACGAACGCGAGCGCGCCGAATTTAACCGTCATCGCCGTTCCGCCGAGCGCCATCGCGAGATAGAAATAGCGCCGCTCGCCGGTGTCACCCAGACGCCAGATCGCGGTGAGGGCGCCGAGGATCATGGCGGCCAGGAAGTTTTCGACGAACAGCGCGCCGGTGACGAGCTGGACAATCGGGGTCGCGAGGAAGGCCGCGGTGAGCAGGTACGCGAGGGTCGTTGTGGTCCAGCGTCGGAGGGCGGCGTAGAGCAGCGCGCAGACCGCGAGCAGCATCGCGAAGACGACGAGGCGGGCCGCGTACTCGCCGCCGAGCAAGTACGCGATGGCGTAGGAGAAATCGGCGGCCATCGGCATCACGGCCCAGACGAAGCGTGCGGGCTCGATGGTGAGCTGGTGATGCATCGCGATGTTCATCGGGATGCTGAGATGCATCGCGAGTCCGTCGGACGTCTGCTCGGGTTTGAGGTTGACGAGCCACTGCGCGGTGAGGAGCAGGAGGAGAACGGCGAGGGCTCCCCGTTCGGAGAAGGCGGGCCGTCGCGCGTTGGTGACAGCGTGGCGCCAGGTGGCGACTCGCGTGCGGATGCCGCGGAGGTTCAGAAGAATCGGGACGGCGAGGATCGCGCCCCAGACGGCAGGGTAGTTGACCGGCAGGCGCGCGAGGAACGTCATTAAGAAGGTGTAGATGCCGACGCCGAGAAGGGTGGCGCAGACCTGGTCCGTGAGCGAGTCGGGCTCAGTGCCGCGGAGCAGGATGGCGCCGAGCGCGTTCGCGGAGAGACAGAAGAACGTGATCGCGAGGACGGGCACCGGTCCGACGGAGAGCGCGCTCAGGACGAAGAGCAGCGCGGCGACGATCGCGCCGAAATACCTCGGCGCGGCGAAGATGAGGATGGCGGAGAGAATCGCGAAGATCTCGGCGAAACGCTCGAAGCGGCGGAGCCCGACGGGGTTCCAGATCTGCTGGGCGAAGAGGTCGTGTGTGCGGAAGCCGTAGATCTCGATGCCGGCGGCGGCGAGCAACACGGCGCCGAGGACCCAGGCGAACGGGTGAACGCGCGTGGGGACCGATGGTTCGGCGGCGTCCGCGGGCGCGGTTTGCGGCTTGAAGATGAAGGCTCGCTGCACCGCAAAGTTGACGAAGAACAGAAACGTCTCGACCATCAGCTTCGCTGCCACGACGCCGATCCCGAATTTCGTGGAGAGCACATGGATGCCGCCGTACGCGCAGGCTCCGCTCGCGACCGTGAGAGCGAGGTACTTCGGCAGCGTCGACTTGTGCTGCTGGTGCGAGTAGAAGACCGAGCTGCGAACGGTGGCGTAGTTGAAGACAATCGAGAAGACGCGGCCGAGCGTCTGCGCGCCGAGTACGCTGCCGAGGCGATTGACCGTGAGGATGAAGACGAGATTGTCCAGCACCGCCGAGAGGAACGACACCGACCCGAAGCGCAGCAGGACGAAGTAAATCTTCATCGAGTCGACCAGCGGGTTGAAGTGCGACGTGGGGTTGCCGCGTTCGTAGATCGTCTGGATGGTCTGCTCGACGATGGGGACGGAGAGGTGATGCGCCGCGATCAGCATCTCCAGCTCGAATTCGTACCCGGTCGATTCGACGCGGAGGAGGCGCGGGAGCAGCGAGGCGGGGATGCCGCGGAGGCCGGTCTGCGTATCGGCGAGTTTCTGTCCGAGGAGCGCGCGGACCAGCCCTCGGGTGGCGATGTTACCGATCTTACTGCGCAGCGGGACGTCGCCTCCGAAAGCGCGGGCTCCGAGGATGAGAGCGTCGGGGCGCTCGGCGAGGCGGGAGGCGACGCGCTCGATATCGTCGGGATGGTGCTGGCCGTCGGCGTCGGCGGTGACCACGCCGCCAAGGTCCGGAAATTCGCAGAGCACGTAGTTGAAGGCGGTCTTGAGCGCGGCGCCCTTGCCGAGATTGACGGCGTGGCGAAGGAGGCGGACGTTCGGGAATTCAGAGAGCCGGTCGAAGACGTCGCGGAACTCGGGGCCGCTGCCGTCGTCGACGACGACGATGGCGGGGAGCGGCTTCGCAGTGAGATGGCGTACGAGCTCGATCAGTCCCGCGGACGGACGATAGGCAGGGATCACGACCGCGAGTCGAGTGGGCATCGGGAATTAACCACTACAGCATGCGGGTGGAAGGGTTGGCAAGCGGGGCGGACTGGGGCTGGGGTCGCACACGGAACCGTGGGTGAACGAAAAACCGCTCCATTACTGTCGCGGCTCCGTTTCGGCAGTCATCGTCACTCAGAGCCGCGACAGTTATGGAGCGGTCGCCGGCTTCACGACTACTTCCCCGGCAGCGGTGTCACCTTCGGCTGCTCCGGGATGGCCGCGCCGTCGGTGCGGGGGTCTGACCCCGCGAAGTTCACTCCTCGTTTGGTGTCGTGCATGACGGCTTCCCCGTTGCCCATCGCGCTCGCGAACGGGCCGACCACTGTGAGAACGTGCCCGCGGCGGGTGAGCTCTTCGCGGATTGCGTCGCCGACGCGATTCTCGATCTGGACGTCGCAGCCTTCGAACGTCCCTTTGGTGAACCGCGCCGATTCGAGGGCGCCCTGGACGTTCATCTTGAAGTCGACGACGTTGGAGACGAACTGGGCGTGGGCCTGCGACTGATTCCAGCCGCCCATGATGCCGAAGCCGACGGTCAGGTCGCCGCTCCGCATGAACGCGGGGATGATCGTGTGGAGCGGACGCTTGTGGCCGGCGAGCGAGTTGGGCTTCCCGGGTTCGAGGTCGAAACCCGCGCCGCGATTGTGGAAGGAGAAGCCGGCGCCGGGCGCCACCATGCCGGTCCCGTAGCCCGAGTAGTTGCTCTGGATCAGGGAGACGATGTTGCCGTCCTTGTCGACGACCGACATATAGATGGTCTCGCGGCCCCGCGCGTTGAGCTTGGCCGTGAGTTCAGAGGGCAGGACCTTACACGAGGCCTTGTCCATGTCGATGAGGCCGGCGCGCTGCTTGGCCAGATCCTTCGAGAGCATCTCGGGGACGGGAACGGCGCCGAAGCGCGGGTCGCCGACGTACTTCGCCATGTCGGCGTAGGCGAGCTTCTTGGCCTCGATCATGACGTGCAGCGCGGCGGCGGAGTTGTGGCCGTAGTCCTTGAGCGGGAAATTCTCCATGATGTTGAGCATCGAGAGCGCCGCGACGCCCTGTCCGTTGGGCGGGAGTTCGTAGACCTGCCAGCCGCGATACGTGGTGGAGATGGGCTCGACCCACTCGGGCTCGAACTCGGCGAAATCCTCGACGGTGTGGGCCCCGCCCTGCTCGCGGAGGAACTTGACGAGGTTCTCCGCCATCTGTCCCTTGTAATAGCCGTCGCGGCCGTGGGCGGCGATCATGCGCAGCGATTCGGCGAGCGCGGGATTCTTGAAAACGTCGCCGACCTCGGGACGCTTGCCGCTGGGCATATAGGTGGCGGCGTATCCGGGCTGTTTGAGGAACGCTTGCGAGATCCAACTACGGGCGCCCCATTCGGGAATCGGGAAGCCGTTCTCGGCGTAGAAGACGGCGGAGGCGAGAAGGTCGGAGAAGGGCTTCGTGCCGAATTTGCGCCGCAGCGCGTCCCACCCGGCGACGCAGCCCGGGACTGTGATCGTGTGGACGGAACGCGGCTCGATCTTGGTGACGCCGTGCTGCTTCAGATAGTCGATGGTGAGAGCCTTCGGGGTCCAGCCGCTGGAGTTGAGGCCGTAGACTTTACCGGTCTTGGCTTCGTAGACGATGGCGAAGAGGTCGCCGCCCATGCCGTTGACGTAGGGTTGGGTGAGTCCCACGACAGCGTTGGCAGCGATGGCCGCGTCAACCGCGTTGCCGCCGGCCTCGAGGACCTTGGCGCCGGCCTGGGAGGCAAGGAACTGCGACGTCGCGACGATCCCGTACTTCGTGACGATCATCGAACGGGCCTGTTCGCGGGCAGGGGAGGGTGGGGTCGCGGTCGTGGCGCGCGCGGGCGTGACGGGGACGTCGTCCTGCGCAAAGAGGCACAGCGGCAGGAGGAGGAGGGCAAACTTCATAAGGGTGAGGGTATCACGGGGTTGCCTCAGCGAAGTTCACGATAGAATTCTCAGTGATTGAAACGAATATCTGATCGGGCGTGTCCGCCTGGCTGCAGAACTGCCGCCATCCTCATTCTCATCGCGCTCTCGTTTGACGGATCGGCGTGGGCCGATAAGCTCGATGAATACATCGACGCGCAGCTTCGGCGCCAGCATATCGCCGGTCTTTCGCTCGCGGTGCTCCAAGACGGGAAGATCGTCAAAGCCAAGGGCTACGGGTTCGCGAATCTCGAGACCAGCGCTCCCGCGACACCCGACACCGTCTACAAGATCGGGTCGGTCAGTAAATGTTTTATCGCGGCCGGAATCATGCTGCTGGTGGAAGATGCGAAGCTCGGCCTCGACGATCCGATCGGCCGATACCTCGACGGTGTACCCGACGCTTGGCGCGCCATCACCATCCGGCATCTTCTGACGCATACTTCGGGGATCGTCGAGGATCCGCCGGGCTTCACTCCGTTCCGCGCGCAGCCGGATGCCGATGTGGTTCGTTCCCTCTACACGGTCCCGCTCCTCTTTGCTCCCGGCGAGAAATGGAGCTACTCCAACGCTGCGTACTTCGCGCTGGGAGAAATCATTCACAAGGTTAGCGGCAGACCGTGGGCGGAGTTTCTCGACGAGCGGATCTTTCGTCCCCTGCACATGGACGCCACGCGCACCACCACCACGACTGAGATCGTTCCCAATCGCGCCTCCGGACACATCTGGAGCTTCGGGAGATTTCAGAAGACGGAGGACTGGGTTGCGGTTCGTCCCAGCGGGGCATTCCTTTCGACGGTTCTCGATTTGGCGCGATGGGACGGCGCACTGCAATCCCGTTCGATCCTCAAACCCGAGACCTGGCAGCAGATTCTATCGCCGGTGGGCTTGAATAGCGGTAAGACTCATCCCTATGGGTTCGGCTTTTTCCTGGACCCCTTCCAAGACCATCGGCGGATTTATCACGATGGCCAGTTGCCCGGCTTCCTGACGGTCTTTGAGAGCTTTCCCGCGGACCACCTGACCGTCATTACCATGTCGGACACCGACGATGTCGCGCTGGGCAAGCTCACGCATTCGATCGCAGGGTTCTATGTTCCGCAACTGGCGCCGCCCGCATACCAAACGATCGCCGACACCGAGCCGGAGGTCACGGCTACGGTCAAGCGCCTGATCGCGGGGCTCGTGAAGGACGATCCGGACATGACGCTGTTTACCGCCGGCCTGCGGTCCGATTTGACCGCTCCGGTGCGAGCGTATCTGACGCGAGTCCTCGGCAAATTCGGCGCCGTTCAAGGGATATCGCTGGTCGAGCGGACGCCGGTGGGGCAGGGCGCCACCTATCGCTATCGCGTCCTCTACCGGGACGGGAGCCTTTTCCTCATCTGCAGCATGGACGGGACCGGCAAGATCCAGGGCATCTGGCAAGACGCGGACACTAGTGTGAATTAGAGGGCGGGGGCCGTTTTACCTCCTACACCTTGACCTTCGACCTATCCCTGTATACCCTCAGGGGTAGAAGCTTGAGGTATCCATGCCGCCGTCCCGTTTTCCCATCCCGCAGGGCACTCTCGACATGCTCATCCTGCAGATCCTGTCTCTGGAGCCCGCTCACGGGTACGGGATCGCTCAGCGACTGGAGCAGATTTCGAACTCCGTCGTTCAGGTGAACCAGGGGTCGCTCTATCCCGCTCTGCACCGGCTCGAGCAGAAGCGGTGGCTGAAAGCGGAATGGAAACAGTCCGAGACTGGACGCGAAGCGAAGTTCTACTCGCTGACCGCGGCGGGGCGCAAGCAACTCGCCGTCGAGCGCGATAGCTGGGCGCGTCTCTCCGGCGCGGTCCGTCTCATCTTCGACGAAGGCGGGCAGTCGTGAGGCTCCTGAATTGGTTCCGGCGCCGACGGCTCGAGGACGGCCTCGACCGCGAACTTCGCTATCATTTCGATCGCCGCGTCGCGGACTTCGTGGCGGCAGGCCTCTCCGAGGGGGAAGCGCGGCGGCGCGCGGCCCTCGAAATCGGCGGCATCACCCAGGTCCAGGAGGAAGTGCGCGACGTCTGGCTTACCCGCTGGCTCCGCGATTTCCTGTACGACCTGCGTTTCTCCGCGCGGTCGCACCTGCGCGCCCCCGCCTTCACCGCGACGGCCGTGCTCTCCCTCGCGCTCGGGATCGGCGCCACGACCGCAATCTACTCGCTCGTCGATCAGGTGGTCCTGCATGCGCTCCCGGTCCGCGAGCCCGAACGTCTGGTTCTCGTCGACTGGAAGGGCGACTCGGGCGGCGGCGGCTTCGGCACCTACAACCTGATGTCGTACCCCCTGTGCCGCGACCTTCAAGCGCAGGAGCGCTTCTTCGAAGGAGTCCTCTGCCGCGCCGCGACGACGGTGAATCTCTCGACGGGCGGCGAACCGGCGCCTGCCGCCGCGGAGATCGTCTCGGGCACGTACTTCGCCGTCCTCGGCGTCGGGCCGGCCCTCGGCCGGGTCCTTCGCACGGACGACGATGGCACGCCCGGCACGAACCCCGTCGTGGTGCTGGCGCACGACTTCTGGCAGAGCCGCCTCGCGGGCGATCCCGGCGTCGTAGGGCGCACCATCCTCGTCAACCAGCATCCGATGACCGTCGTCGGCGTGGCACCCGCGAACTTCCGCGGCGTCGACGTGGGCCAGGTGCCCGCGCTTTGGATCCCCGCGTCGATGTCGGCGCAAGCGCTCCCGGGGTTCGACGACATGCTCGACCGCCGCACGCGTTGGATGCAGGTGCTCGGCCGGCTACGCCAAGGCGTGACGCTCGCAGAAGCGCGGACCGGCCTGCAGCCCTGGTTCAAGTCGATGCTCGCAGAGGATACGCGGCGGCCCGGGTTCCCGGCGATGACGCCGGAGCGGCGCGGCCGGTTTCTGGCGTCGACCCTCGCGCTCACACCGGCGCCGCAGGGTCACTCGCCGCTGCGTCGCAGTCTCTCACAGCCACTTTGGGTGCTGTTCGCGGTCACGGCACTGCTGTTGGCGCTGGCGTGCCTGAATGTCGCCGGACTGTTTCTGGCTCGCGGGTCCGCGCGGCAGCGCGAGATCAGCACGCGGCTCGCCCTGGGCGCTTCGCGCCGACGCATCGGACGACAGCTTCTTGCCGACAGCGTGTTGATCGCGATGCTGGGCGGCCTGCTCGGCGTTGTCCTGGCGCCGATCGCGATGCGGACGCTGATCGCGTTCCTGCCGCGCGACGTCGCGGACAACGCTCTGCGCGCGACGGTCGATTCGCGCCTCTTGCTCTTCGCGCTCCTGGCGACGATGGCGGCCGGACTCCTCAGCGGTATTGCGCCTGCGCTTCATGCCGGCCGCAAATCGCTGGTCTCCGCCCTCCGCGACCGCAGCGGCGGCGTTTTCGGCGGCGCTCCACTGCGCAAGATCATCGTGACCGCGCAGATCGCCCTCTCGCTGGTGCTCGTCATCGGCGCGGTCCTGTTCCTGCGCACCCTCACGGGCCTCCTCGCGAAAGGGCCTGGGTTCGCCACCGCGAAGCTCGTCTCCTTCAATCTGGACCCCAGGCGCAATGGTTACTCGGCGGCGGATACCAGCCGTCTGCTGCGCCACATTTACGAGGACGTCCGCGTCTCGCCGGCCGTGCAGACTGCCGCGATGGTGCGCTTCCCGTTCCTCATTGGCGGAAGTTGGAGCAACCCGATGACGATTCAGGCGGGCGGGCGGATCGCCACCGACCGCGACGTACACCTGAACGCGGTCAGCCCCGGGTTCTTCACCGCAATGGGAATCCGGCTGGTCTCGGGACGGGATTTCGACCGGCAGGACTTCAAGCACAGCGGTGATAAGGACTATCGCTCCGCGATTGTGAATGAGGCGTTCGTGCGCCGATACCTCGGCGGACGCAGCCCGCTCGGCCTTCGCATTTGTCAGGGCGCTGGCCCCGACGCGCAGCCCACCGTCGAGATCGTCGGCGTGGTGGAGGACTTCAGTTATCGCGGACTGCGCGAAGAGTCGGAACAGGCCTACTTCCCGGTGTTCGACGATGGCGGCGGTCAGTTCTACGTGCGGGCGCGCGGCGGCCCGGATGAGGCCTTCGCGGCGATCCGGAGCATCGTCCACAAGGCAGATCCGGCGCTGCCGGTCACGAATCTCCGCACGGTAGATGAACAGGTCAGCCGATCGCTCAGCACGGAGCGGATTCTGGCGGCGCTCTCGACCGGGTTCGGGGCCCTCGCGCTGCTGCTCTCGTTGGTCGGCTTATACGGCGTCATGTCGTTCGTCGTGACACAGCGGACGCGCGAGATCGGGATTCGAGTGGCGCTCGGCGCCTCGGGCCGATCGGCGGTCTGGCTGGTCCTCCGCGAGGCAGTCATCATGGTCGTCGGAGGCGCGGCGATCGCGATCCCCGCAGTCGCGGCACTCGGACGGCTGGTGGAGTCCCAGCTGTACGGCGTGAGCCCGACGAACCGGAGCGCGATCGCGATGGCGACTCTGCTGCTCGCCGTGGCGTCCCTTGCCGCGGCGGCGATTCCGGCATGGCGAGCGGCGCGGCTGAATCCCGTCGACGCGCTCCGGCTCGATTGAGCGCACAAGACGCTCACCTCGTAGGCCCGAAGGCGTAGAGCTGATTGTTCACCTTACCGGGCGAGATGTGGCTGTAGCCGGAGCCCCAGTAGACGACGCCGTCGGAGATTGCAGGACCGTCGATCACCGAGCCGCCGCTGGTCTCCGGTGCGAAGCGGCACGCCGCGGAGCAGTTCCCGCCGGAGCCGGGCCGGAGATAAAGTAGTTTCGATGCTTCGCCTTCTACTGCTGGCCGTGCTCGGTCCCGCTCTGCCGGGCGCTTTCGCCCAGATGAACATGCCCGGCCACGTCATGGAAATGCAGGACGAGATCCCGCCCGAAAAGCTGCCGCCGCCGATCCGCATTGACGGGATCGGCAATGCGCACATGCAGATCACAGCCAATGCGGAAGCGCAGATGTGGTTCGATCAGGGGCTCAATCTGCTGCACGATTTCTGGGACTATGAGTCCGCGCGCGCGTTCCAGCAAGGAGTGCGGGTCGACCCGCAATGCGCGATGTGCTACTGGGGACTCTATAAGGCGGAGTCGTTCTTCCACAGCACGGCGCAGGGATACGCCGGCCAGGCGATCGCGAAGGCGGCCGCCCTGAAGGATCACGTGAGCCCGCGGGAGAGGCTTTACCTCGAGGCGGCGGCCGCTCGCGAGAAAAGGGAATATTCCCATGAACAGGAGTTGTTACGGAAAGCCGTCGCCGACTATCCCGACGATCTGCAGGGGCGGGTGTTCCTCTACAACGCCGGTGGCGGCCTCGCGATTCTCGAAGCGCTGCTGAAGGACGATCCGGAGAACTCGGCAGCGAACCACTATTACATTCACGCGCTCGAAGGCAGCGACCATCCGGAAAAGGCGCTGCACAGCGCCGAGATCCTAGGCCGGCTGGCTCCCGCGTCCGGGCACATGGTGCACATGCCCGGACACATCTTCTATCGGGTCGGCGATTACGCGCGCGCCGAGCAGTCCTTCGCCGCGGCGATCGTGGCCGACGAGCGCTATATGCGCGAACAGCACATCGCCCCGGATGACAACTGGAACTACGTTCACAACCTGATGTACGCCATAGCAAACCTGATGGAGGAGGGCAAACTCGAGGAGGCGACGCGACTCTCCGGGAAGATCACGGCGGCGCGCGGAAAACTGGAGACGACGCTGTACATCAATCTGGCAAGGGACTCGATGTCGCGACTCGACCCGCGGTTGCCGGTGGCGTTGCGAACGGCGGACTTCGCGGAGATCGCGAAGCTGGCGAGCGCGAGTAGCGTAGCGCCGGGGCTGCCGAATCTGGAGTTCCTGCGGACCCGTCTCGTGGATTTTGCCGCGGGGATGCAAGCGGTGTCGGCGGGGAAGCTCACGGAGGCGGAGCAAGCGTCGTCGCGGCTCGCCGCGGAGCTGTCCCGAAAGAAGGACTCGGCGCCGATGCGCAGTATGGCGGGGCATCCCGAGCCGCACAAGCTCGCGGTGATGTCGGACGCCCAACTCGATCCGCTGCTGAAGACGCTGTCGATCCTGTCTCTCGAGCTGCGAGGGTCGCTGCTCGCGGCGCAGGGAAAGACCGAAGACACGAAGGCGGTCTTCGCGACGGCGGCCAAGGAGCAGAAGGCGCTCGGATATCGCGAGCCGCCGAATTACATCCGGCCGGTCGGTGAAGCAGAAGGGGCGGCGATGCTCGCCGCCGGGAAACCGGCGGATGCCAAGGCAGCGTTCGAGCGGGCGCTCGTGGACCGTCCGCATTCCGGCTTCGCGCTTTACGGGATCGCGCTCGCGAATGAGCGCGCCGGCGATGAGAGCGCGGCCGTCAAGAGGTACGAGGAGTTCCTGACTGCGTGGAAGGATGCAGACGCCAGCCTGCCGCAGCTCACGCACGCGCGGGCGTATGGGAACGCTCACCGTCAGTAGGGTGCGCCGGATCGAGATACAGTAGGGGCATGTTGCGATCCCTCCTCCTCGTGCTCCTGCTCGCGGCGCCACTCTGCGCCGAAAAGAAAGTCATCAACCCCGACGAGTTTCGTCCCGCGGCCGGCGCCCCGGCTCCCATGTTCAACGCGGGGATCCTGGTAGATGGCACGCTCTACGCAGCCGGACAGATCGGTGTGGACTTGAAGACTGGCGCTGTCCCCGATTCCTTCGAGGACGAGGTGAAACTCTGCCTCCATCGCATCGAGCTCGTGCTGCGCGACGCGCAGATGACGTTCGGAGACGTCGTGTCGGTGCAGGTCTATCTCACGGACACGGATCTGTTCGCGCGCATGAACGCCGTGTACGGCAAGGTGTTTACGACCGAGCTCGGCAACGCGCGTCCCGCGCGGACGACGGTCGGCGTCACCAAACTCGCGCTGCCCAAGGCGCGGATCGAGATTACGGTGACGGCGCGGAAATAACTACTCCGGCCGCTCGCCGCAATAGCGGACCAGCCGCACGCGTTCCTGCCGCTGGCCGAAGTCGGCGGCGCCCATCGGTTCCTCGTACCGCACCACGCGGAGCTGCGGATAGAGCTTCGGCAACTCGCCGGTGTCGAATACGACGCCCCCTCCGATCGAGCGGCCCTTCGTCGCGTCCCGGTGCATCGCCTCGATCACGAGGATGCCGCCGGGCTTGAGTGCGCGTTGGATCGTGTCCATCATCTGCCGTCCGCCGACGTAGCTGAGGAGGATGAGGTCCCAGCGCCGCTCGCCCCAATCGAAATTCTCCATGCCTTTGATGTCGGTCTTCAGCGGAACGCCGAGTTTCTTCGCTGTCTCCTGCGCGGCGGCGACGGCTTTCTCGGCGGGATCGAACCCGGTGACGTCCCATCCTTGCTGCGCCAGCCAGATGGCGTTGCGCCCCTGTCCCATGCCGACGTCGAGCGCGGTCCCGGGCTTTCGCCCCTTCGCCATCTCGACCAGGAACTCGTTGGGATTCGTGTTAAAGGCGGGCTTCTCGGCCGTCAGGATGCGATTCCAACGCTCGATCTCCGCGCGGGCGCCCTCCGTGTCGATGAGATGAAGCTGCGTGTCGATGTCCGTGGTGGAGAAGCCGCGCGATTTCAGGTAATCGCGGTAGCGCGCCGGGATATCGCCGCCGCGCTGTTCGGGCGGGCGCATCGTAAGCCAGAAGCGGTAGCGCTCGTAGGCGCGCTGCTCCGTCGGCAGATTCGCGATCCGCTTTTCGACGTCGTCCGCGGTCTGCGCCCACGCTCCGGCGGCAAGCAAAAAGATGACGAGCAGCAATCTCATGGCAGGAGTGTACACGCGCCCCTACTTCGGCAACAGATGCTTTTGGATCTTACCCATCGCGTTCCGTGGCAAAACGTCCACTTCGTGGAACGCGCGCGGGACTTTGAACGACGCCAGTTTCTCCCGGCAGCGCGCCTCCAGGATTCCCCGTTCGACGGGCGTACGGAGGACGACGTACGCCACAGGGATTTCCCCGCGGACCGCGTCGGGACGCCCCACCACCGCGGCCTCGGCGACCTCGTCCTGCTCCTGGAGAAACTCCTCGATCTCGCGCGGGTAAATGTTGAACCCGCCCGAGATGATCACGTCGCTCCTGCGGCCCTTCAGCGTGTAATAGCCGTCCTCCGAGACCTCGGCGAGATCGCCGGTGGGAAACCAGCCGTCGACGAACGGCGACTGGTCGCGGCGCCAGTAGCCGGCGAACAGGTTCGGACCCTTGAGGTAGATCTCGCCCTCGACGAGTTTCACCGAGACGCCCGGCAGCGGCATCCCGACCGTGCCGGGGCGGCGCTCCCCGACATACGGATTGCTGATGTTCATCAGGTTCTCGCTCATGCCGTAGCGCTCCAGGATCGCGTGTCCGAACTTCGCGCGGAAGTCGTCGAACACCTGGGCTGGGAGCGGCGCGGAGCCGGAGACGAAGAGTCGCATGAACGCGCCGATCTCTCTCGCGACGTCTTCCGGGAAATCGAGCAGACGGACGTAAATGGTCGGCACGCCGAAGAAGAGCGTCGGTCGGAAGTCGAGAAACTCGCGCGCGGCGGTGTCGCGCTCGAAGCGGCGCAGCAGTCGCATGCGGCAGCCGGACATCAGCCAGCAGTGGACGCCGTTGCCGAGGCCATGCACATGGAAGAGCGGCAGCGCGAGCAGGAAGCGGTCCGCCGCCGTGATCTGCCAGCACGTCAGGAGATTCACCGCGTTGGCGGCGAAATTGTCGTGCGTGAGGACCGCGCCCTTCGACGCGCCGGTCGTGCCGGAGGTATAGATGATGCCGGCGGGAGTCGAGCCGTCGAGCGTCACGCGCGGACGGTCGCTCGGGTACTCGTCCGCGGAGGGTGGTTCCTGGAGAAACAGCTTCGGCTCGGCGTCCTGCACGATGTGGGCGATCTCGCGGTCCTTATAGAGGACGTTGACCGGGACGAAGATCACGCCGAGCTTGAGGCACGCCAGATAGAGGTCGATCATCTCGACGCAGTTCGGCAATTGCAGCGCGAGACGGTCGCCGCGCGTGAGCCCCTGCGCGGTGAGCCAGTGCGCCATGCGATTGCTCCGTGCGTCGATCTCGCCGAAGGTGTACGCGGGGCCGTCGAATTCGAGCGCGATTTCGTCGCGCCGTCCGACGAAGGAGAGGTCGAAGAGTTGGGTCAGGGTCATGACGGAAGTTCCTTGCCGCGAGTCTCATGCGCGAGCGGCAGCAGCGCGAGCCCGATCAGGAAGGCGACCGAGGTAATCGCCACCGGGGTCCCGATGGTGTGCATGCGCGACACGCCCGCGCCGACCAGGAACGTCACCCCTGCAGCGACGAAGCGGCCGGCCGACGTCGCGAACGCAAACGCGCTGCCCCGGCATTCCGTCCGGTACTGCTCTGGCAGCCACAGCGTGTACACCGCGAAATTCGCGCCGCCGATCCCGAGGACGAACAGGCAGACCAGGAACCACGGCAGCGCGTTCTCACGCAGGTAGAAGACGTAGCCGAAGCCCACCGCGATCCCCACGAACATGAGTGCGAAATAGAAGGCGAGAGCGCCGCGCCGTCCGAGTCGCGTCGCGAGGGTAGGGAGCAGGAGACAGCCGACGATCGTCCCGACCGCGAGCAGCATGGTCGCGTACGACGCCATCTGTGGCCCATTGTGCGTCGCGAGCGCGCGCACCGACGACGGCACGTAGACCGAGCCCGCCCAGAGTCCGACCATCGAGATGAAGAGCAGCGCCGAATTGACGATCGTGCGGCGGCGATATTCGAGGGACCACAACGCGGCGAACGCGTCCCGCGCGGTCCACGTGCGTCCCAGTTCGGCGACGCGATGCTGCCAACGTTTCGGCTCGGCGACGCCGTAGCGGATGAACGCCACCAGCAGCGCCGGGGTCCCGCCGACCGCGAAAACCGCGCGCCAGCCGTAGCGCGCGCCGATCGTGTAATTCACGATCGCCGCCAGGAAAATGCCGAAGTAGTAGCCGGTGTGCATCCACGCCGCGCCCTGCTGGCGTCGCGCTTCCGGCCACTCCTCGGCGACGAAGACGCCGCCGAGAGTCCACTCGCCGCCGATCCCCGCGCCGGCGAGGAAGCGGAAGATCGCAAGCTGCCAAACGGTCGCCGCGGCGCAGCCGAGGAACGTGAACACCGAGTAACAGAGGATGGTAAAGACGAGCGTGCGCACGCGGCCGAAGCGGTCGGCGACGGGGCCCCAGAGGAAGGCGAAGCCCCAGCCCACCAGGAACACCGCGAACAGCAGTCCGCCATAGAACCCGATGTTCGCCGGGGTGGCCGGGAGGCCGGTGCGCGGCAGCAGTTCGCGCAGCGCGGGGTCGAGCACGAGCGCGTAAATGAACGAGTCCATGCCGTCGAGCGCCCACCCGGCCCACGCCGCCCAGAAGCCGCGGACCTGGTTCCTAGTGAGCATGCGCGGGCCCGTAGAGGACGCGCCCGGGGCGTTCGGCGGTGATCTTATCGTCGTGCACCGCGAGCTTGCCGTTCACGATCACGTCGCGGAAGCCGACCGAATATTGGTGCGGCTTGTCGTAGACCGACCGGTCGGCGACGGTGGCCGGGTCGAACACCACGACGTCCGCCTTCATGCCGGGACGCAGCAGGCCGCGGTCCCAGATCTTGAGCCGCTCGGCAGGGTACGACGACATGCGGCGGACGGCCTCTTCGAGCGTGAGCACGTGCTTCTCTCGCACGTAGACGCCGAGGACGCGCGCGAACGTCCCATAGCTGCGCGGGTGCGGCGCGGCCTGTCCGAACACCGGAATGTCGCCGTCCGACGCAATCATCGTGTAGGGCGACTGCATGATGCGGACGACATCGGCCTCGTCGATCGCGTGATAGATCGCGGAACAGCCGCCCTTGAGCTGCAAGTCGATCGCGGTTTCGGCGGCGTTTTCGAAGGTGGGCTCGGCGCCGCGCGCGCGGGTGATCTCGGCGAGGTTCTTGCCCGCCAGCTTCGGGTCGAACCCGCAGCTCACGATCTGGACATTCTTCGCATCGCCTGCCCCGCGATCGACGCGGAGATTCTGGACGATGGTGGCTTTGATCTTCGCCCGCTGGTCCGGCGCCGCCAGGCGCTCGGCGGTCGACTTCGCGCCGCCTTCGAGCGACCACTGCGGAAACAGCGCCGCGATCCCGGTGCTCGACGCGGTGTACGGGTACTGATCGATGGTGACGTCGACGCCGCGCTTGCGGGCCTCCTCGACCAGACGCAGAGTCTCCACGCTGCGGCCCCAGTTGGGCTGTCCGATGATCTTGTGGTGCGTAATCTGGGTCGGCAAGTGGCCTTCCTCGCCGATCCGGATCGTCTCCTTGACGCTGTCGACGACGTGGCCTGCCTCCTCGCGCATGTGCGAGATGTGGATGCCGCCCATGCGCCCCACGACTTTGGCGATCTCGATCACTTCCTCGGTCGGCGTGAAGTTGCCGGGGACGTAGAACAGGCCGGTCGAGAGTCCAAATGCCCCGTCCCGCATCGCCTGCTCGGCGAGGACCTTCATCTTCGCGAGCTCTTCGGGAGTGGCGGGTCGATTGACGAGTCCCATGACCTCAGTGCGGATCGAGCCCTGTCCGACCATGGACGCGAAGTTGACGGAGATCGGAGTCTTCGCGACCCGGTCGAGGAAGGGAGCGAGGGGCACGGGAGAGCCGCCGTCAGGGCCCTCGACGATGGTGGTGACGCCCTCGCGAAGATAGTTCTCGGCGGTCGGGACCTGAAAAATGCCGCGCCGTCCGTGCGAGTGGATGTCGATAAACCCGGGCGCAACGACGAGGCCGCGTGCGTCGATCTTCGTCGTGGCAGTGGCGTTGGGGAGCAAGCCGATAGCGGCAATCGTGTCACCGCGAATGCCGACATCGGAATAAAACCAAGCGGCGCCGGAGCCGTCGACAATCTTAGCTCCCGTAATCAGAATGTCGAAGCTCGGTTGGGCAAAAGCGGTCGCCGCAAAAAGAAAGAGGCCGAAGGAAGCCGCGCGCATGGCGGTTATTGTAAACGCTTTGGGCCAATACGCGCCGGGATGTTTGTTCTAAGATGGAGCCAGGAGGTCTGCCATGTGGACCCGCCGTGTTTTTCTGGCCGCTTCGGCCGCCGCCCTCTCCTTCGCCGCCGACGCTCCGCCCTCCGCCGAGTCGATTGTCGACGCCGCCCGCAACCAGGCCAACGGCCGCGCCGTCTGGGTGATGTTCCACGCGTCCTGGTGAGGCTGGTGCAAGAAACTCGATAGTTTCATCGAGTCCGAGAATATCCGGCCCATCGTTTCGAAGTACTTCGTCGTGGCGCATGTCCGCGTCGACGAGCAGAAGGACAGCAAGTTCCCCGACAGTCCCGGCGCAAAGGAGTTGGAGAAGCGCCTCGGCGGACCCTCCGGCCTGCCGTTCTTCGCGTTTCTGACGCCGAAGGGCGACGTGATCGCGAACTCGCTCGCGCCCAAGACGGGCAACATCGGCCATCCCGCCGAGCCGCACGAGATCGACTACTTCCTGGAGATGCTCAAGAAGGCCGCGCCCGCCATGAAGGACGAGGAGCGCGCCGAAATCGAAGAAACGTTACGGGCGCAGAAGCGCTGACTACTTCGACCAAGGCGGCACGACGCCGTTCATGCGGGCGTACGCGATCAACTGTCCCATGTGCTCGGCGCAGTGCGTATCGACCAACGTCAGGACGCCTCGCCGTGTCGTCGGATTTCCGAAGAACTGGACGTCGCGGCTGAGCGAGCCCGCGCTGGCAGATTGAAAGGCCTCGCGTACCGCCTGGAAGCTCTCCGTCATCGCCCGCAGGACCTGGTCCTTCGTCAGCTTCTCGACCTCGCGCTTCATCTGCGCTTCGATCTGCTTCTCGATGTCCGCCTGCTCGGCGCCGTCCGAGATATTGAGCAGCAGTCGATTGCCATACGCGATGTGAAGACAGACCTCGCGGATCGAGCGGACACCGGGCGCGGGACGCCAGTCGAACTTGTCCTCGGGGATGGCCTTGGCGAGCGCGAGCGCGTGATCTTCGAGCTCCTTCAGCGGGAACAGGAGCTCGGCGGTAGGGCCGGAGTTCGGCGCCGGGTCCTTCACGTCGACCAGTTCGATGTCGAAGATCAGCTCCGATTTCGGCGGGATCTTGCCGCGCTGCTGTTCGCCGTACGCAAGCTGATACGGGATGAAAATGCGCCGCTTGCCGCCGACCTTCATGCCCTCGAAGCCGACGTCGAAGCCGGCGATCACCTGTCGCCGTCCCTGGACAAACGTCAGCGGCTTCTTGCCGATCGACGAGTCGAACTGCGTGCCGTCGCGCAGCCAGCCGGTGTAATTTACGGTGTACTGCTTGCCCCACGCGGCGGGCGCGCCGTCGCCGGCCTTAATCTCGACATACCGCAGTGTGGCCTGCTCGACGGGCTTCCCCGGGAGCTCCGGCATCTGCGCCGCGAGCATCGCGGGCAGGAACGCGAGCGCCAAAACTCGCATTACGCGCCTCCCAGTTTCTTCCGCGTGAACGCCTTCGCAAACGCCGCCGGCGGATTGTGCGCGCGCGCCGCCGCCGACGCTTTGCGGTACCACTCCGTGGCCTGCGCCTGGTCGCCGCTCTTCTCGTACGCCATGCCGATCAGGCACTGGATGAACGGGTCGCTGGTGTTCGCCTGTTGCAGGTCGGCGAGCGCGGTCTTGGTGTCGCCGGTGTAAAGCGCGACGTAGCCCGTCAGATACGGCAGGAACGCCTTCTGCTGCGTGTAGAGCGCCTCATCCGCCTTCTGGATGTCGGCCAGAGCGGCTTTGGCGGCGGCGATGTGGCTCTGTGCCTCGCGCTTGTCGCCGCGTCGCGCCGCGATCCGCGCCAGCGCATGCGCGGTCCGATACTCCCACAGCGCTTTGCGGCCCGCGGCGATGTTGGGCTCCTTGATTCCCATCGCGCGGCCGGCCTTGTACCATCGCTGCGCCTCATTCAGGTCGCCGTTGTCGATGCAGACGCGCGCGGCCTCGTTGGCCATCTCGCCTTCCTGGTAGAACGCGTTGGCGGGCTGGTCCCGCTCCTGCGTCTTCCAGTAGTCGATCACCATCTGCTCGTACTTGCCGGTATTCTTGCAGTCGCCGTCGAACGCGTACGACATCGCCATGGCGCGCTGCGCGTTGGCCTTGGCGGCAGGATTGGCAGCTGTGTCGATCGCCTTCTGGAACGCGGCCTTCGCCTCGGCGGTCTTCCCTTCGAGGTCAAGCCGAGTCCCTTCTGTAATCTCGGGGGATGCCGGTCCGCCTCGGCCTCCCTGTGCGGAGAGGATAAGGGAGACGCCGAAGAACGGTAACAGAGTACGTAAAGCTCCACGCATATGCGGCGATTATACGACGGCTCGAGGGGAAAGGCTCTGACGCAGAGACACAGAGACGCAGAGATTAGAAACGAAATGCGTTCCTCTGCGTCTCTGTGTTGGCGTCTACCCGTAACGGGCGTCAAATTCCAGTTCTACAATGAAAGCGGAAGTCTCCGAATGAAGAAGCTGCTCGCCTGTGCCCTGCTCACGGCTGCCGCGGGATTCGCCGCCGCCGAAGTCACTGTTCCTATCGAGAAGTACGAGTTGAAGAACGGCCTACGCGTCATCCTGTCGCGGGACAACGCCACGCCGGTCGTCACCGTCTACATCCTTTACGACGTCGGCGCGCGCGCCGAGGAGAAAGGGCGCACCGGTTTCGCCCACCTCTTCGAACACATGATGTTCGAAGGCTCCGCCAACGTGCCCAAGGGGATGCACTTTGCCACCGTCGAATCGAACGGCGGCAACATGAACGGGTCGACGCACCCGGACTTCACCGACTACTTCGAGGTGCTGCCCTCGAACAAGCTCGCGACCGCGCTCTGGCTCGAGTCGGACCGCATGCGCTCGCTCGCCATCACCGACGAGAATCTCAAGAACCAGAAGGAAGCCGTCAAGCAGGAGCGCCGCCTCAGCTTCGACAACCAGCCGTACGCCACCGCGATCGTCGACGTCTGGCCGACCCTGATGTTCGGCAACTGGCAGAGTTCGCACTCGCTGATCGGGTCCTTCGAGGATCTCAATGCCGCCACGATCGACGACGTGCGCAACTTCTTCCGCACTCACTACGCGCCCGATAACGCCGTCCTCGTGATCGTCGGCGACATTCAGCCCGCCGAGACGAAGAAGCTCGTCGAGACGTATTTCGGCGACATCCCATCGCAGACCAAGCCGAAGCGCCCCGACCTCACCGAGCCCCCCGGTTTCAAGCCGCAGACCCAGGTATATAAGGACGCCCTCGCGCAGGTGCCGGCCGTCATCATCGGTTACCCCGGCCCCAAGCGGCGCTCCGCCGACTATTACGCGCTGAACATGATCGACGCGATCCTCACGCTCGGCGACAGCTCGCGCCTGCGCCAGGACCTCGTCAAAGGGAAGCAGTCGATCATCAGCTACGAGGCGAATCTCGGCTGGCCGTTCGCCAGCGCGATCGACTATCGCGACCCCGAGCCGTACGCGTTCTACATCCAGTACAAGCCGAATTTCACCGCCGACCAGATCGTCGGCCAGGTGCAGGACGAGATCGGCAAGCTCCAGAGCGCACCCATCGACGCGAAAGAGCTCGACCGCATCAAGACGCAGTTGCGCGCCAACCGGGTGCGCGGATTGCAGGGTTCTCTCGAGCGCGCCAAGACGCTCGCCCAGTACGCGGTCGCCGACGGCAACCCCGCGCTGATCAACACGGAGATGGATACGATGCTCGCGGTCACGCCCGCGCAGATCCAGGCCGCGGCCAAGAAATACCTGACTCCCGACCACCGCGCGGTGCTTGCGATCCAGCCCGCTCCGCAGCAGAAGGAGGCGAAGTAAATGCGCGCCACGATTCTCACGCTCCTCGCGCTCGCGGCGCCGCTCGCCGCGCAGCCGCTCGACCGGACCAAGCCGCCGCAGACGCCGCCGATTCCCGAATACAAGCTGCCGCCCGTGCTCGAATCGACGCTGCCCAACGGACTCCGCGTCGTGATGGTGGAGGACCCGCGCTTCCCGCTCGCCACCATCCGTCTCACCTTCCAGGCCGGCTCGAAGTACGACCCGAAGGACACGCCCGGCCTTGCCGAGGCCGTCGGGACGCTCCTGATCGAGGGCACCAAGACCCGCACCGCGCGACAGATCTCCGAGGAGGTCGATGGTCTGGGCGGATCGATCGGCGGAGACGCCGGCGCGGACTCGCTGACCGTCGCCGCCAGTTCGCTCTCGGAAAACCTGAACCGCCTGCTGACTGTCACCGCGGATGTCACACGCAACGCGACGTTCCCGAAGCAGGAGGTCGACCTCTTCAAGCAGAATCGCGAGCAGAGCCTGCTGGCGCAGAAGTCGGAGCCCAGCTTTCTCGCCGACCAGAAGTTCGCCGAAGTATTGTACGGCGCGTCGCCGTACGGCCACATTGCGCCGACCGAGGCCGCGATCGCGAAGCTCGATACCGCCACGCTCGCCAAATTCCGCGACACGTATCTCGTTCCGAATAACGGTACGCTGCTGCTCGTCGGCAAACTGCCGGCGCGCGAGGCGCTGCTGAAGACCGTCACCGACCTGTTCGGCTCGTGGCAGAAGAAGGACCTTCCGCCCGCCCCGAAGATGGAGTTCCCCGCGCCGAAACGCCAGATCGTGCTGGTCGATCGGCCGGGCTCGGTCCAGGCCGATATCCATGTCGGACGCACCGCGCCCACGCGGCTCTCGTCGGACTTCTTCCCGCTGCTGGTCGGAAATCAGGTGCTCGGCGGCGGCACCAATTCGCGCATGTTCCGCGACATCCGCGAGAAGGAAGGCTTCGCCTACGACGCGCACAGCGAGTACCAGACGCACCGCGACGGCGGCGATTTCCAGGCCGTGACCCAGGTCCGCAACGACGTCCTCGAGCCCGCCCTGAAGGCTGTGCTCGCGGAGATGGACCAGATGGCGAAGGAGCCGGTCGCCGCGCCGGAGCTGACCAACATCAAGAACTTCGTCGCCGGCAACTACCTCCTCAGCCTCGAAACTCAGGACGGTCTCGCGAGCCGTCTGAATACGGTGCAAGCGCTCGGGCTGCCCAAGGATTATCTGGAGACTTTCGTGACGCGCGTCCGCTCCGTCGAGCCCGGCCAAATCGAGGCCGCGGCCAAGAAGTACGTCTCCCCGGACCAGGCCGCGATCGTGATCGTCGGCGACTCGACCAAGATCGGCGATGTCCTGAAGAAGTTCGGCGAGGTGAAGGTGGTGAAGTAGGTGAGACCCACTGCGTTACCATAGTAAGATTCGCCGTGAACCGTAGTTTCTGTCTGTTCCTCTTTGCCGCGACTGCCCTCGCCCAGGACACCGGTGTCCTCCTGCGCGGAGGCACGATCCACACCATCTCCGGTCCCATCATCGAGAACGGAACGGTCCTCATTCGCGACGGAAAAATCGTCGCCGTCGGCAAGAACTTCACCCCTCCCGAGGGCTACAAAATCATCGACATACCCGGCCGCCAAGTCTATCCCGGGATGATCGACGCCGCGTCAATGCTGGGCCTCGACTCCAATAGCTCGACCGCCGGCGACACACGCGAACAAGGCCTGCTGAACCCGCAACTGCGCGCCCTGACCGCCGTCAATCCCGAGAGCGACCACATCCCGTTCTCGCGCGCCAACGGCGTCACCAGCGTCATCGAGATGCCCGAGGGCGAGCTTCTCGCCGGGCAGATGTCGCTGATCCACCTCGACGGCGCCACGAATGACAAGATGGCCGTCGCCCCGCTCGCCGCCATCCACCTGCGCTTCCCGGCGCTCACGATCCACCCCGTCCGGCCGCACGAGGACGACGATTCCGACGCCGACCCGGGCGATCCCGAGCCTATCCCGTACGAAGAAGCCAAGGCCGATTACGACCGCAAACTCGCCGCGCTCAACCAGTTCTTCGACGAGGCCGAGCAATACCGCCGCGCCCGTCCGGCGAAGCGCGATCTGCGGCTCGACGCTATGCTCCCGGTGCTCGACGGCAAGGTGCCGCTGTTCGTGACCGCTGTCCGCGAGCGCGAGATCCGCGAAGCCGTCGCTTTCGCCGGGAAGCGCCACGTCCGCATCATCCTCGCCGACGCCTACGAGGCCTACAAGGTGATCCCGCTCCTCCAGGAGAAAAAGATCGCGGTGGTTCTCGGCCCGACCTTCACGCTTCCGCTCGACCCCGACGATCCCTACGACCGGTCATACACCACGCCCGGCGAGCTCCGCAAGGCCGGCATTCCGTTCGCAATCGCCAGCTTCAGCGCGCGTCGGTCGTTCAATCTGCCGTACCAGGCGGCCGCCGCCGTGCCGTTCGGACTCGACCATGAGGATGCCTACCGCGCCGTCTCCCTCAGCGCCGCCGAGATCTTCGGCCTCGGCAACCGCCTCGGCTCGATCGAGGAAGGCAAGATCGCCGACCTGATCGTGTCCGACGGCGACCCGCTCGAAGTCACCAGCCACGTCCAGATGGTCTTCATCGGCGGCAAGGCGGTCAGCCTCGACACCCGCCAGAAGGCGCTCTACGAAAAGTACGCGGCGCGCCCCCGGTAGCGAAAAAGGGGACGAAAAAGGGGACAGACGCATTTATTTTCCCTCCGCCCCTGTCGCTGCGACTCCCGGCGGTGCGGAGCCCTATACCGAAATAAATGCGTCTGTCCCCTTTTCCCGGCGCGCCCCCGGTAGCGTCGCCCCCTCCGCTCTGTGCTCTAATATCTGTTTGACCGAATACTGATGGAACTCAGCTTCCTGACTCGCGCGCTGGATGCCGCGGCAGTTGGCGCCTTGATCACGGATCGCACCGGAACCATCGAGTGGATCAGCGCCGGCTTCACGCGCATTACGGGGTACTCGCCTGAGGAGGCGATCGGGCAAAACCCGCGCATCCTCAAATCGAGCGCCCACACGCAGTATTTCTACGCCGAGCTGTGGAACACCATCTCGTCCGGGCGCTCCTGGCGCGGCACCATCGTCAACCGCCACAAGACCGGCAAAGCCTATAGCTGTCTGCAGACGATCGCGCCGATTACCGGCCCGGACGGCGCGGTTACGCACTTCATCGCGATCCTCCAGGAAGCCGGCGCCGGCAAGGTACTGCAAGAGAGCACCGACCGCTACTACTCGCTCATCGAGAGCCTCGGCGACGGCGTCGTCAGCTCGACCGCCGAGGGCCTGATCCGGACCGCGAACCCGGCCGCCGCACACGTCCTCGGCATGCCGCGCGACATGCTGCTCGGCCGCGATATCCGCGGCTTCGCGCACCCCGACGATCTGGCGCTGGTCGAGGCGGAAACCCAGCGCCGGCGGCCCGGCGAGCGCCGCGTCTTCGAATTCCGCATCGTCCGCCCCGACGATGCCGCGGTCCGCACGATTCAGGTGACCGCCACCCCGGAGTACGACGGGCAGAAGAACTATCGCGGCTCCCTCGGTATCTACCGTGACGTCACCGCCGAGCGCCAGATGGGTCAGCGCGTCCGCCTGCTCGCCCACACCCTCGAGAGCATTGACGAGGCGGTGGTCATCTGTACGCCCGACGACCGGATCCTGTTCGTAAATCGCTCCTGGGTGCGCACCTACGGCTACTCGGAAGAGGAGCTGGTCGGCCAGAACATCGCGATGGTGCGCTCGCCGATTACTCCCGTGGACGTCGCGCGCGAGATTTTGCCTGCGACCCTGGGCGGCGGCTGGCGCGGCGAGCTGTGGAATCGCCGCAAGGACGGTGTCGATTTCCTCGCGTTGCTCACGACCGCCTCCGTCACCGACGACACCGGGCGCCTGGAGGCCACGGTGGGCGTGGTCCGCGACATCACCGAGGCCCGCCGGTTCGAGGCCGAATTGAAGCGCGCCAAGGAAGAGGCCGAGCGCGCCAACCGCGCCAAGGGCGACTTCCTGGCCACCATCAGCCATGAGATCCGCACTCCGATGAACGGTGTCATTGGCATGACCAGCCTGCTCCTCGACACCGATCTCGACGGCACCCAGCGCGACTACGCGGACACCGTGCGGAAGTCGGCCGACGCCCTGCTCGCCATCATCAACGACATTCTGGACTTCTCGCGCATGGAAGCGGGCAAGCTGGCGATCGAGCAGGAGCCGTTCGATTTGCGCGAGGTGATCGGAGAGGTGGTCGGCATCCTGACGCCGCGCGCGCGCACCTCCGGACTGGCGCTCTCGGTCGAGTATCCCGACGGACTGCCCCGCCGCTTTGCCGGCGACTCCGGCCGCATCCGCCAGGTGCTCATGAATCTGGTGAGCAATGCGCTGAAATTCACGCCGCGCGGCGAGGTCAAAGTTGGCGTCGAACTGGCCGGGCTCGACGGCGTCAACGCGCGCATGCGCGTCGCCGTCGAGGACACGGGAGTCGGCATCCCCGTCGACAAGCAGCACCTGGTGTTCGAGAAGTTCAGTCAGGTGGATAGCTCGAATACGAGGAAGTACGGCGGCACCGGCCTGGGCCTCGCCATCGCCAAGCAGCTCATCGAGTTGATGCACGGCGAGATCGGAATGGACAGCGCGGAGAGCGTGGGTTCGACATTCTGGTTCATCGTCCCGCTGCGGGTGGAAACGCGCCAGACGCCGCCGGCCCCGAGTCGACCGCGCAAGCCGGCGCCCGATCCTCCCCTGCTCGACGCGCGCGTCCTGCTGGCCGAGGACAATCCGGTCAATCAGAAGGTCGCGGCCGGCATGCTGCGGCGCCTCGGGCTGCGCGCCGACGTCGCCTCGAACGGCCGCGTCGCGGTGGAGAAGTGCGCCGCCGAGCCCTACGACATCGTCCTCATGGATTGCCAGATGCCGGAGATGGACGGGTACTCCGCAGCTATCGAGCTGCGCCGGCAGGAGACGGGCACGGAGCGCCGCATGCCGATCATTGCCATCACTGCCGACGCGCGCGACGGCACCCGTGAGCGCTGCCTCGACGCCGGAATGGACGACTACCTGGTAAAGCCGATCAAGCTCGAGGACCTGCGCGCGATGATCCGCCGGTGGGTCCCGTCGTCGTCGGCGCCGGTCAAACAGTAATTCCTCTCACGACCGGCGGCCTCTGAGGCGCGGAATGTCACGAACCCGCGAATGGGACAGGCACTCACCCCAGACCCATTTTCGTGGGGCGTCCGTATACTGTCAGCGAGGGGCCTACACCATGCAGCAAAGCCGACTCCTTCGCGTCGCGTTCCGCGTACTCTCCGGGTACGAAGCCGGAAACGACAGCAAGCCGGAAGACGTTCGATATTTACGCCGCAACGCGCCGGAGTTGGAGCTGAAGCCCGATTTTGTGGCCCGCTACATCATCGAGCGCGAAATCCGGAAGCGGCGTCCGCAAAACCCCAAGCCGCGTGCCCGAGTCCGCGCGAACGCCGCGGGCTGAGGCTGGTGTACCATCTCATAAAGGGGAATTGAGATGGCTGTCTACCTTGTCGAACGCGATTTGCCGGGAGTGACTCCGGAGCAGCTTGCCGCCGCGCAGAAGAAAGCGATCCAGGTCGGCAAGGATCTGACTGCGCAGGGCCGCCAGGTGCGCTATATCCGCTCGACGTTCGTTCCGGGCGAGAACCGCTGCATGTGCCTTTTCGAGGCGCCGAATCCGGAAAATGTCCGCGAGGCCAATGAAAAGGCCGAGATCCCGTTCACCCGCATCGTCCCCGCCGAGGATCTGACCCCCTCGAAGTAGAAGCCATCAACAGAGCCGCGACAGTGATGGAGCGGTTGTCCCAGGCAACGAATCGGCGGCTGCAATAACCGCTCCTTCACAGTCGCGGCTCTGTTACGGCAGGTACCCGTCCAGCACGCCGCGGATCGTGTTCGCCAACACGTCCATCGGCACGGGCTTTTGCAGGAAGCACGCTCCGCCCGTCTCGAGCTCCGTGGCCGCCAACTGGTGCCCCGCGTAGCCGGAGATGAACACCACTTTGAGCTCCGGCTTTTCAGCCTTGAGCCGCTCCGCGAGCTCGTGGCCGCCGAGCGCCGGCATGATGATATCGCTCAACAGCAGGTGAATCTCGCCGGAGTACGAGTGCGCCATCTCGATGCCGGCGACCCCGTCCGGCGCCGCCAGCACACGGTATCCGAGCCTTTCCAGGACGCGCGAGATCAGCATGCGGATGGCGCGGTCGTCCTCCGCGAACAGGATCGTTTCATTCCCGCCCGGTAACGCCGCCATGGCCGCCGGCGCTTCGGCCGCGGGAGTATCGGCGGCCTGCACACGCGGCAGGTAGATGCGGAACACCGTCCCGGAGCCGGGCTCGCTCTCGAGCGAGATGTGCCCGCCGCTCTGCCGGATCACGCCGTAGACCACCGCCAGACCGAGCCCGCTGCCCTCGGAGGCATGCTTGGTCGTAAAGAACGGTTCGAACGCGCGCGTCCTGGTCTCGTGGTCCATGCCGACCCCGTTGTCGCGCACCAGAATTCGGACGTACTCGCCGGTGCGCGGCAGATCGCGGCCGATGGTCATCTCGTCGACGCGGACATTCGCCGTCTCGATCGTCAGCACTCCGCCGACCGGCATCGCGTCCTGCGCATTGATCGCGAGGTTGAGCAGGACGCGCTCGATCTCGTTGGGATCGGCTTTAACGGTTTCCAGCGCGTCGCCCGGCTCGAACCGCAGCTCGACGTTCTCCTTGATGACCCGCCGCAGCATCCCCATGAGCTTGCCGATCACCTTGTTGAGGTTCACGACCCGCGTGTGCAAGACCTGGCGGCGGCCGAAGGCGAGCAACTGTTTGGTGAGATCGGCCGCCTTCTCGGTGGCTTGTTTGACCTCGTCGAGGCGCTCGCGGGTTTCGGCCTCGCGCGCCTCCGCGAGCAGCAGTTCCACGTGCCCGCCGATCACCGTCAGCAGGTTGTTGAAGTCGTGCGCGACGCCGCCGGCGAGCTGTCCGATGGCCTGCATGCGCTGCGCGTCGCTGAGCTCGGCTTCGAGCCGCTTCTTCTCCGTGACGTCCTCGGCGAAGACGTCGAGGTACGCGCCGGGACGGCCGGGCTCGCCGACCAGACGGCCGCTGACGCGGACCTGAATCCGGCTGCCGTCGCGGCGCAACCAGGCGCAGTCGGTCGTCGCGCCCTGCTCTCCGCTGACCAGCTTCCCGCGAAAAGTATCGTAGCTCCCTTCCGGCGAGAAGATCACGGGGAAGTCGAGGAGCAGCAACTCCGGGGCGGCATCGACGTCGTAGCCGAGCATTTCGGTCATCGCGCGATTCACTTGCAGCAGTTCGCCGCCCGTAGTGCAGCGCGCGATCGCGTACGGCGCCTCTTCCATCAGGGTGCGGTAGCCGTGCTCGGAGAGGCGCAGTGCCCGCTCGGCGAAGATGCGCTCCGTGAGGTCGAGCGCCATCCCAGCGACGCCCTCGATCACGCCGTTGGCCGCGATGCAGCCGCGCGTCGAGACGCGCAGGTCGCGGCCGTGGAGCGCGAGATCGAAAACCGCGGACTCTCCGGCGAGGGCGCGTTCGTGCGCGCGTCTAGCCTCGGCGGGAGCGCCTTCCGGGAACAGGAAGTCGGTCACGGGACGCCCCAGGAAGTCCGCCGCTGCGATGCCCATCGCGCGAAGCGCCATCCCTTCGAGCGCGGTGAGGCGTAGCGCGGCGTCGGTCTCCCAGTAGAGCACCGGAACCAGCTCCAACATCGCCCGGAGCGAGTCGTCCCGCCGACGTTCGGGGGCCGAACTCATGCGCGCGAATCCTTTTCCGGGGAGCAGAGTGGCGGCCGAGGCATGTCCTGAGCTTGAATTATACTGCCCCGGCTACGCTCGTTGCCGCGTGACAACTGAAAACAGGAGCGGCGACGCATTTCTCTCGCAGAGACGCAAAGGCGCAAAGAACACAAGAGCATGCTGGTGTTCTTAGCGGCTTTGCGCCTTTGCGAGAGCTGCTTTTACTGGTCTCCGTTCAGGACGCCGTCCAGGTCGCGGTCGAGCGCCAGGCGCCGGCCGTTCCCCTTCGGGACACAGGTGTACGTGATGGTCGTATCGTCGTGGGCGAGCGCCCGCAGTTGCGCGTTCGTCAACGGGGCCGATTTGGTGCTGTCCCGCAGGAAGACGCCTCCACTGTATAGGTAGCCCTCGCCGGTGTCCGAATGGAAGGCGATGACCTCGCACTCGTCCGCGGCGGCGCGGGCCAGGAACAGATCGATCCTCGCGCCCGCGGCAGCCGCGTTATTCTCCCCGAGCGTGACCTGCTGTCCGACGATGGGTGCGAAGTTCGAGTCGATCGCGAACACGAACGACTCCAGCGCCTGCCGCTCGTGCTGGCCGGTGGCGTCCATCTTGATGCCCTGCGGATTATTGATGGGTCCGCCGATCAGCGGCGGCAGCGGAGTCGTGACTTCTCCGGTCCCGAAGTTCGTGGCGAAGAAGAAGTCGAACATCGTGTCCATGCCGCCGTCGTGCAGGAAGCCGTAGCCGCGAATCTGCTCGCCGTGCTGGACGCCGAAATTGGGACCCGGCAGGAAGATCGGAGACGCCGGTACACCGAATTTCCCGACCTTCTGATAGGAATTGCGCAGATGCGGATTCTTCAGCGTGATCGTCCCCGCCACTTCGGTCGTGAGGGTGTTGGAGCCGAAGAAGCCCGGCTTCGTGGTCTGTCCGGCGTTGGCGTTGCGGTCGATCGTGTGGCAGGAGTTGCAGTTCAGAGACTGTCCGAACGGATCGAAGAAGGTCGGGCGGCCGAAGAACAGATCCGAGCCCTCCTGCTGCAGCGGCGTCAGCGTGTTATCCAGTTTGCGGATCGGATTCGGCGGGTACATCACTTCCAGGATGAAGTTGGTGAACGACTGCATCTCCGTGTCGCTGATCGGACCCTGACGGCCCAGCAAATCTCCGAAGGCGCCGTTGAACGCCTTGAACGCGAGCTGCTCGTTGAAAGCGCCCGAGTTCGGCTGCGCGTTCGGCTCGGCGTAGCCGCCCGTGCGGTCGCCGCGCCAGTGCATCGGACCCATGTTGTCCATGCCGCGCAGGCTCTGTGTCGCCATGACGCCCTTCATCGACGCGAAGCCGAAGCGCGGGGAGAAGTTCTGTTTCACGTTGGGGTCGGGCTTGTTCGGATTGTCGGGGTTGCCGAGATTCCAGGCGAGATGATCGGTGTCGCCGAAGATGTGGCAACTCGCGCAGGCGGAATCGCCGTGGCTGGAGCTGAACGACGCGTCGTACAGGAAACGGCGTCCTTGCACCACGCTCGCCGGCTCCGGATTGAACATCGCCGCGCCGCCGATCTCCGCCTTGCTATCGGTGTCGATGATCTTCACCGAGTTGTCGAAGCGCGTCAGCACGTAAAGGCGTTTGCCCGCTTCGTCGAGGACGAGGCCGGTCGGGCCGCCGCCGCTGACGGCGATCTGGTTCGCGGTGCTGGGAACGAACGTGTCGTTCTCTAACTGCGCGGTGTTGTAGACCGCGACCTTGCTGGAACCGAGCGCCGCCACATACAGCGTCTGACCGTTGCCGGTGATTTCCATGCCGACTGGGAACGCGACGCTCTTCGAATTCTCGGCGGCGTTCAGCGTGCAGCAGACCGAGTAGTCGATGTGTTTGTTGAGGTGCCGCGGCGTCGCGTGTCCCGCGCCGTCGAGCACCGTGATCCGGCTGAACGCGATCTTGCCGCGCACGGACGGGGTCGGCTGGGTAACGCCCGCGCCGAAATTATTGGCCCCCTCGAAGCGCTGCATGTTGTTGGATTCGAGGTTCGAGACGTAGACCTTCCCGCTCACCGGGTTGACCACCATGTTGAACAGCGTGGTCCCGACTCCGCTATAAACTCCGGCCGGTCCCGCGACCGCGTGCGGCGGATTGGCCGTCGCGTCGATGGCGAATACGTCGCGATCGGGAAGCGTGAAGTTCATCTCCGGATCGCGCACGAAGCCGTTCTCGTCCTTCCAGTGCGAGCCGTCGTATTTGACGATGACGCTGGTGAGCACCTGCGGCTCGCCGAACGCGTTGACGTTGAGCGGGGCGGGGAAGAACGGGAAGAGCGCGACCGGCGGCAGTGGATTGCCGATGCCGAAGAAGTTGCCGATGAAGGTCGACGCAGTGCCGTTGCCGCTATTGAACGCGGCGGCGTAGACCTTGCTGCCGTCGGGCGTCACGGCGAGAGCGCGCGGCGTATCCGAGAAGAAGGTCAGGATCGTCAGGGGCGTTCCGCCGGCAGCGGCGCCGTTGCAGCACGCGTCGGCGTCGAAGACCCACACGTCGGCGCGCCCGACCCCGGGCGTCGTAAGCTGCGGATCGATCGGCGAGTTCTGGCCACGATGCGCGGTCGTGATGAAGGCGCGGTTGCGGGCGGGACCAGCGAACACGATGTCGCGTGGCTCATCCCCGACGAGCAGCGTCCGCTTCACGTGCGACGACTTGTCGCTGAGCGCGACGATGCTCACGCTGTCGGAGACGTGGTTGACCACCCAGGCCTCATCGTTATTGCGAATCGCGACGGAGACCGGCTCCAGGCCGACCGGCACCGAAGCGCGCAGGTCGAGGCCCGAAGGTTTGATCTTGAAGATTTCGAGTTTGGCGTCCGGGGTGTTCACGGCCACCAGGTATTTTTTGTCGGGCGTAATCGCGAGCGGCCGCACTTGGCCGCTTTCAAACGCCGTAAAGGTCTGGCTGTACGGATTGGTGTCGGCCGAAAGACCGTTCAACATCAAGCTCGTGATGAGGGCGCAAAGGCCCGTCGATCGTCGTAGGTTCAAATTCCCCTCCCTCTCTGTAAAGCCGACGGTGGACGAGCCGCATATTCCTGCCTCGAAAACTTATTAAGCCAAGGGATATCAGGGAAGTTAGCGGGGGAGAAGACCCGGTAACGAAGTCTCACGACCGTCATACCCCTTAGGGGAACCGCCTGCGGCCCTCGGATAACTTCCCAAAGAGAGCGCAAGAATCGAGATTCGCGAGCCAATCTTGCGGTCGTTTCGGCCTCATATCCAATGTTCCGATCAAAGGACACCAAAAAGGAGTGCGGACGAATGAGAAGTGTTTTGAGAAAGAGCCGTGACCGTCGGCGACCGGGCGCCGGCCGAAAACGGGGTATGCGGTCGGGCGTTGGATTCCTGGCCGCCTGCCTGGTTGTTCTCGCCGGGCAGCCATCGGCTCGCGCCGCTGCGGTGTTCTACTCCGGGAACCTGCGGACCGACGCGGTCGTGCTGGATTGCGGACCATCCTGCACGCTCGCTCCGGCCGATACCGACGGCACTTTCGCGCAGTTTGCGGCCGTAGTCGTGCCCTTCACGGTGAGCACCGCCGGCCCCGTCCAGGTGATCACCTACGGCTTCGGAGGCGGAACCAGTATCGGAGGACATGTGGTCCTCGCGGGTGGGCTCGAGCCCTACCTCAGCCTCTTCGATTCCGGCGGTAATTTCCTTTCCTCCACCTTTTCCGGGACCACCTGTCCCGCGGGCGCCGCTTTCGTCGGCCCGGACTGCTTCGACGTTCTCCTGGATGCGGGTGTGCTGCCCGCGGACTCTTACACCCTCACTTTGACCGCCTACGAAAACCTCTCCGTCGCGGAGAACTTAGGCGGCACGCTGGCCGACGGTTTCACGGGGTTGGGAAGCCTCGCGCCCACGGAGACCCTGGCATACGCGTTCGACCTCGTCGTGCCCGACGCCGCCGTGCCTGAACCCGGCACCGCGACTCTGGTCTGCATCGCCTTGGCATCAGCGCTGGCGTTTCGCCGGCGTTTCGCGCGGGCCTTGGCCCGTGCCCCGATTTCTCGCTCGAAAGGATGAATACAACACCATGAAGAACAGACTCATCACACTCGCAGGGGCCCTCGCTCTCGTCGCGGTCCTCGGAAAATTCTATGCCGTTCCGGCCTTCGCTCAAGTCCGTGCGGCCCTGGTCCAGGACCGCGACAATAAGGCGCGCAGTCCCTTCCGTACGAATGTCAGTTGCGGCTATGCCGCTGGCGTCTGTGCGACGGATCTGCCCCCAGTCCCCGCCGGAAAGCGCCTCGTCATCGAAAACATCAGCGGTGAAGCCGACATGCAAGGGCCGAGCGACCTCTACCGCATTTCGTTCTGGCTCAAGAATACGGCCCCGGCAGCATACCTCGAGTTCGGCCCCGGCAAACTGACTCCCAACAGTCTGTATGCTCACCCGTTCAATCAGACGGTCTTCGCCACGTTTGAAGCGGGTCAGATTCCGCAATTATCCTTGCAAGCCACGGGCGCAGCATTCGCCTGGGACGCCGTGTTCACCGGCTATACGATCGACATCCCGTAGCACCCAAAAAGGAGACAAACGATGAAGAACCGACTGACCCAATTGGCGGGCGCCCTGATGCTCTGCGCCGTGCTCGGAAAATACTATGCGGTGCCCGCCATCGCCCAAGTCCGCGCCGCGATCACGCAAGACCGCGACCAGAGGGCGCGCAACTACTACCAGGCCGTGCTGAGCTGCTCGAATGTTCCGAGTCCCTGCCAGATCGTATTCCCGGCTGTCCCGGCCGGCAAGCGCCTCGTCATCGAACACGTCAGCACGCTGACAACCCTGCCAACCGGCGCCACGGTGGCGGATGTGGAGTTGCGTGGCGGCAACGTATTTCAGTTCCTGCCGATCTTCGCCGCTCCCGGCAATTTCGGCGGGCAAGTCCAGTACACGACGAACGATACGGTCCTCGCATATTACGATGTCGCGCAAACCCCCAACGTCGACGTCTTCTCCCCGACCGGCTCGAATTTCTCGGTCGTGGCATCGATCTCCGGCTACACGATCGACATCCCCTGATCGCGGTCACTCTGCCGGGAAAAAGGGGACAGACGCATTTAGGAAGAGGAGCCCGGCCGGTGCGGACCGGCCGGGAGCCGTAGGCGACTACCTGCGGGTCAACAGCGTGTGGATGTCGAAAGCGCCGCGCCCGGCCGCGTACCCGAACAACCACGCAAAGAGACCCATGCACGCGCTCGGGATGACCCACGCGCGCATCATGAACTGCGCCGCCGTGGGATTCTTCACTTGCTGGAACACGGTGAACACTGTCCCAGAGAGATAAACCAGGCTAAGGACGACCGTAGGCCACCACCATCCGGTCGAACTGCACGCAGAGTACAGAAGCTCTGCGATCACCAAACTCGTGATCGCCGTCGCGATCACGACTTCTTTTGGTGTGATGCGTCTCATGTCTCCCCCTATACGCGTTGAAGCTTCGCGGCTTGCGCGAACAGCGAGCTCGCGCCGGTAGCGGTGCCCCCGATAACTGAAGTGAGGACATACAACTCTGCTATACGCCGATTCTCGGCCGATGGGAAGGGGGGAATCCCAGGCCAATCAAAAAGGGCCCGGCCGGCCGAGCACTTAGTCCCGACGCCGCTACCGGTGGAGGAAGCGACAGACGCATTTACCGGAAGGCCGCGGCAAGCTTGCGGAATTCGGCATTCCCGGCAAAGCGCTTGAAGGAATCGTCGCTCATCGGATCGGGCATCTTCTCCCCAGGGATCATGTTGGCGCGGAACTTCAGCGCCAGCCGCAAGAACTTCAACGTGTTCTCGAGGTCGTTGCGCTCCGCCGCGACATCGGCCATGAGGAAGTAAAACATGGGGTACTCCGGGTCTTTCGACAGCCCGTACTTTACGACTTCTTCGGCGGCGTCCAGCTTCCCCGTCATCCCGTAAGCCATCGCGAGGTTGTCGATCAGGACGTGCCATAGCGGCTGAGAAAGTTTCGGCGCCGCCTTCTCTCGATTGAGCGCCTGCTGGTACGGTCCGATGGCTTTCTCGTATTCGTTGCGAAGGAAGAACGCGCTGCCTTGCCCAAATAGAAGAACCGCATCGGCCGCTACCTCGGTAAAAAACGCCGATCGCAGGACCGCTTCGAGCGGCGCTTGATCCGGATCCTGGAAGCCCGACTTGGAAACATGAATGTCGGCGTAGACGTCGTCCTTCACCAGGCATCCAAAGAGATTTTTCTGTTTCACCGCGAGGCCGTTGGCTTCCGGGATCATGTACTCCAGGACGGCCATTTCGCCGACCGTCGCCTCGTGGATTGCGGCGAGTTGGAATGGACCCCCCGGCGCGATTCGCCCGCGAAACACTTCGCGGCAGCCGCCGAGCGTGGCTTTTCCTTTTACGCCCTCGAGGGTAATCGACAGGTTAAACAATCCATTTTCGGCGAGGAGATACCTGCGGCCATCCGGTTGCGTGACGTTTTGCGTGACGACATAGCCAGGCGCGGCGACCTCCAGAACCCATGACCGATTGGGCAGCGTCAGGCGTACGGGGCCAGCCGAAACCGGCGGTTCGCTCCTGGTGTAGACCGCCGTCGAGGGCTCTGCGATCTGAAAACCGCCGAGGCCGGAATTTGGGAAATCCACGTCACTGCGGATGGTCAGCGTCTTGAGATCGGATGATAGGGTCCACTGTTCGCTCATGTGCATCTGAACGGCGGGCCCGTTTGCCTGGGGCCGTATGGCGATCCGTGAATCGAGAATCAAAGTCCTGCTCTTCCAGCGAGCGGTCGAGACGCCCTGGATTCCATTTTCAGTCTTATAGACAGCCTCGGAACCGTCGAGTTTGAAGCGGTTCGTCGACACGCCTCCGTCCCCCGTCTTCGTAACCACGATCTCCGCGTCATGCTGGACGACCTGGAGAGCCGAGTTCGAAGGAGTCTTAACCTTGGAGGCGCCCTTGACGCCGGTCAGCGTGAAATAGCCGGAGAAATCCGGTTTGGAATCGGCCGCCTGTCCCGTCAGAATCGGCAGTGCAATGACGATAACCAACCTTGCGAGAGCAGGGAGATGAGTGCCGTTCATACGCAGGAGGATAACACGCGTAAGCGCTGAAGCAGGGTAGACGGAAATGACGTGAAGCCTGAGTTGCTCAGCGATTGCCGTCACGAATCGACCTTGCTGACTAAGTGCCGTCTTGTATCCAGACGGCGCGCAGCCGCCGCTACTTCCGCTGCTCTCTGTCCCTCGGCAGCGTGTAGTATTCGAACGTGTTCTTCCAGGTGAACTCCGCGCCCGGCTGGATGTCGATCGCGATGTAAGGCTCGATCGCCAGGACGGTCCGAATGGACCATAACAGGTCCCGGACGAGGGGACGATCCCCGGTGATCTTCACTCCCGCGCCCACTCTCCGGTTCTCGATCACGATCTCAGTGTCCTTGGCGCTGTCACCGAAGCCCTGGATGGGCACCGCGAGTTGCTCTTCGCCGGAAAGCGGCTTCGCGAAAACAATCTCGGCGCCGCGGATTTCGGCGAGTTCTTTGTTGGGCTGGCGGTTGGTTTGAATCTGGAACGGCACGCGGAACGTGAAGTCCGGTCCAGGAGCCTGCTTGTCCAACACGACAAAGTTGTGGTTGTATACGCTGCTTCGGATCGCGAGCTTACCGGTATTTTTCAGGCGCTGCTCGATCACCATCTCGGGCTTGCCTTTTACCAGCCGCACCAGCTTGCGGTACACGTAGCCGTAGCCCGAATTGGGGTCCGATAAGTTTTGGGTGAACTCGATGGAATCGCGTTTCCTGCTGACCGACCACTTGCCAGGGTCCGTCACTTCGTAGGGGAAATAGCGGTTGTAGTTCCCCTCGACCTTTCGGAGCACTCCCACACCGATTTTGATGAACGTCCCGCCGCCCGCGGCTTCATCCCATCCGAGCGGAGTCTGGAACTCGTTCACGGGTCCCGCAAGGGCGCTACAGGGGCCCGAGACGATTTCCGATCCCTGGTAGACCCAGTTGATGACTTTCGGATCGATCCGGTCGTACCACGTTCCGTAAAAGTCGTGACCCCTGTACTGAAGGCTGAAAATGGCGCCGGACCAATCGAAGCGGGTCGAGCGATAGTATCCGTGTTTCGCATCCGGCAGGTAGATCTTCGCCGTGATCTGCCCGTTTGAAATCGCGGCCTGCGGAAAGTCTGCGGCGCATGCGGGCGTCAAAATAACCGCGATTCCTACGGCCGCGATGGTTGTCGCAATCGTCATTCGCCTCCTCAAAACTGCGGCGCGAAGGCAAGCAGGACATTGCCGGGAACCCCGTTCTGAAATCCGACGTATCCCGAACCGACGAACACCATGCCATTGGCGATGCTGGGCCCGCCCGCGCCGATGGAGCCACCCTTCGCGGCCACTCCGTTGACGGTCTTGAACTCCTGAGCGGTGTCGAATTCCCAAATCGAACCGCCATCCACCGGAGAGACGGCGCGCAGGATGCCGTCCATGCCACCCGCAAAGAACACACCGGGAATGACGCTGACGGCCGCCACGATGCCGCGATGCGCCGCCATAGGCTCGGGATTCTTCAGCGGCCGGAACCATTTCTCGACGCCGGTCGCCAGGTCCATCGCCACCAACCCGTTGCCGAGATGCAGGCCAAAGTAGATGGTGTTCTGATCGATGGCGCCGCCGAAGACGGTTTCACCCGCGCCGCCTCCGATTCCCCGGGCGATGTCCTGCTCCCAAATCGTGGCGCCGTTCCGGTCGGGGTCGAGTGCCCGCACGACGGCCTGTTTCGGGGAAGCGACGATCACGGTGCGCCCATCGGGCAGTGTCGCCAGATTGGGAGACGCTGCGTAGTCCCAGTCCGGTCCGGTCTTCTCCACGCAATTCTCGGGTGGATAGGGAGGCTGGTTGCCGCGTCCGGGGCCAGGCCCGGCGCCGGGTGGGCGGCCCATCGCGGCGCGTCCGGGGACCGTCTGCGCACAACCTCCATGCCAGACATCATTCGGAAGCGCCTGCTGCCACCACAGGATCTTGCCCGTATCCAGGCTCATGGCCATAATCGAATCGGCCGTCGTCGCCGGCTCGGAAAACGCGTTGCCGGTCCCAAAGTAGAGCGCGCGCCGCTTGGTGTCCACGATCGGCGCGGTCCACACCCCGGAGCCCGAAGGCCCCATGTAGTCGACGCCGGCCGAGTTCCGCTTGATGACCTTCGGCTCCTGCGGAATGGTATAGCTCTTCCAGACCTGCTTGCCCGTTTCGGAATCGAGCGCCACGATGGAGCCGCGGAACGTACAGCAGATATGCGCCGCACTCCGCGACTCATCTTCTTCGAGCGAAGCCACCGGGACGTACAGCCGATTTTCGTACAACCTCGGGTTTCCGGTGATCCGGGCCAACGGATGCGGATCGGTGGAGACCTTCCAAATCAACGCGCCGGTCGACGCGTCGAGCGCGTACGCGTTGCCACGGATGTCGCCGAAAAAGACCGCGATCCTTGCCGCTCCCGGCTTCAGCGGCCCGACCGTAATTCCGCTGCGAACCACCGCGGCCGAATGGTACGACCAGTGGATGCAGCCGGTGTTCGCGTCGAGCGAATAAACGTAACCGGCGTTGCTGCTGACGAAGATTCTTCCGTCGAAAACGGTTTGCCCGTACAGCGCCGTGGCGCCGGGGAATCCGAAGGCCCACTTGAGCCTTAGCCGCGACACCTTGCCCGCCGTCAGTCCGGCCGCCTTGGCCGGTTGGAATCTGGTGTTGGAGAGATCTCCCCAACCGTTCCACGCCGGCGCGTTGATGTCTGTGACCGGAGGATGAGCGGCGCACGCGTTGGTCATGTTCTTCATGTCGCCCGCGTCCTCCTGGTCCAGTTTCCTGCCGCCCATGTACTCGGCGAGCAGACGCTTATCCGCATCGCTGAGCGCCGTCGCGTTCTCCTTCATCGATCCCGTCGTGATCGCGGCGTAGATGCGCTCGGGAGGCATCTGCTTGATGGTGGCCTCGGCGGGCGCGTGCTCCACCGGCGCGATGCCGTGACATCTGGTGCAGTTGTTCTTGAACAGATTGACGCCGGTGCTTTCCGACAGCCGCTGTGCCGGCAAGCGGGGCGCCGACAACAGAATCAGCGCGAATGAAATGCTCGGGATTCGACAGGAAACGCGCATGCGACCTCGCCAGGAAATCTCCAGGGAGTATATCAGGGCATGCGGAGTGTCAAACTTTTCCCTTACCTTCTGACCAACTCGACACGCCGGTTTTGCGCGCGGCCCTGGGCCGTGTCGTTGGTGTCGATTGGCTTGGTAGCGCCGAGACCGTCGCCTTCCAGGCGCGTTGCTTCGATACCGAATTGGGCCACCAGGACGGATTTGACTGCCTCCGCGCGGCGTTTCGATAGATCGAGATTGTGATCGGCGGCGCCGGTGGCGTCGGTGTGGCCCTCTATGCGGAGCTTCAGCTCGGGATTCGCCTGCAAGCCGGAGGCGATCGTCTTGATGACCGGGGCCGATTCCGGCTTCAGCCGGTCGCTGTCCGTGTCGAACAGGATGCCGTGGGTGACGTACCGGCCGGAGGACGCGATCACCTTGCTGAAGTCCGGCGTCGATTCGGCAAAGCGGATATTTCGATAGCCGATCGCGGCCGTTTCTCCGCCGTACAACTCGGGGACGAGTTGTACGCCCACGATTTCCGGAAGCTGGATCTGATTGGCGTCGACGACGCGCTGCCCATTGAGATAAACGCGCAGGCGGCCGTCTTGTATCCAGAGCGCCTGTTTGATCGGTTTACCGAAATCGATCGCGACCTCCGTCCGCGACACCTCTTCCTCGTGCGTTTTGACCAGGACGATCGCGGAGTCGCCATGAGTCTGGGTCCAGAACATGAGAGCGTATTCGCCTCCGTCCTTGCCGAGTAGATACCACACCGACCTGAGGTCGCCGGGGTTGTCGAATTTGACTTCCGCTTCGACCGTGAAATTCTTCGGCAGGCCCTTCAGATTCGCGGAGAGGATCGTTTTGTCCGTGGCCGTGAGTTGGCGGATGCCGGCGGCGATCTTCAACTCCACCGCGGCGCCGCGGACCTTCCAATGCGCCGGAGGCTCGCCCGGCCCCATGTCGGAGAAATCGTCGTAGAAGATGACCCGATCGCCGGGGATGAAATCGGACTTGACTGCCGTCAGGATCGGCTGGCCGGAGGACGGCGCCGCTGCAAGTGCGGGAACGGCCGCAGGTGCGGGAGCCGCAGGTGCGGGAGCCGCCGCCGTTACGGGAACCGCCGCAGGCGCGGGACCGGACGCCGCGGGTTGGCCTGCAAGACTCTCCAGGCTCGGACCGCTGCGCGATTTCGCCCTCAGCGTCACCTTGCTGCCCGGGTCCAAGCGAATACTGGGGCCGTCGGCAGCCACTTCAATGAGCACGATGGACACGACCGCGCCGGAACCCGCGCCGATCGCCGCTCCCTTCAGACCGCCGAACACTCCGCCGATCGCTCCGCCGATCGCCGTGCCCGCCGCGGCCTTGCCCAGGTTGCTGCTGCGGCGGATGATCCGCCCTTCCTCGTCGACATCCATCTGCCCCTTCGAGTTCGCCAGAGACTTCACCTCGGCGGAGATGGGCGTCGCAACGGCGCCATGCTGCAGTGTGTCGAAGCTGAAATTCAGGACAGACTGTCCACGGAGCTTGTTTCCCGAGCGCACGTCGGTGACTTTGCCTTCGACCGTATCGCCGGCCAGGGCAGCCGGACTGACGACGCGGGCGAACACGCGGTCGCCCTTGTGAGACGACTGAGTCCCCAACGGGCCCAGCAACTCGACCTGCAACTCGATATCCTGCGCGAGGGCGGCGGCCGAAAGGCATAAAGCCAGGCCCAAACTCATCGCGACTGCTTTCATGGCGGTTCTCCTCTTCCCGGGCGCTACTTGTATTCGCCCTTCCAGAATTTCTGCTTCACTTGGATTTTTCCGAATTTCGCGCCGGTGAACTTTAACTCGTCCGGCTGCAGCGCGGCGAGGGACTTGCCGTCGTTCGACATCACCCCTACGACTTCGGCTGTCACCTTGCTCCCGTGCATCACGGACGTCTCGTACGCAAGCGTTCCCTCGATCGAGTCCATGCCCGTGGCGGTTTTTCCGGTCCCCGCGCTGCCCGTGAGGGAGGCGCCGGCGACCCAGTCGCAGTCCTTCACGATCATGGTGTTGTCGTCGACTGTGATGCCTACATTCGTCCACACCTTTGCCGTCGCGGAGAGCGCATCGTTCTCGGTGCCGACCTTGGCCGAGGACTCCAGCCCCAGCGCGACGCCCGTGGTGTCCCGCATATGGTCCTGCGTGAAGGTGAGGGCGATTTCCGCGCCCGCCGAGGCGTTCTTTCCGAGCGTCTTCTTCACGGGGATCTTGTATTTCAGCTCCGATTTGAGGATCCCGACTTTGATCGAAACAAAGATGAAGTCGAGGCTCGCGGTGTATTTGTCCAACTGCTGGAAGAGCTGGGAGGTCTCCGGGATGATGCCCTTATAGAAGTTGTCGCGGCCGATCTTCTCCTTGCGGCGCGCCTCCGCGAGCGCCGCTTTGTACTGCCTCGACACGGTCTCCCGGGCCGCGGCCAGGGCCTCGATGTCGCAATCGCAGTCCCAAGGATCGAGGTACTCACCGGCATAGCCTTTCACTACCTCCATCAGACTTTGATCGACCCACGAGAGCACGGACGCGAGAACGACGCTCTCCTCCGCTTTCCGCACGTTCGGGTCGGAGATCATCATCACGTGGCGCATGCAGTCGGCGTACATCGCCTCGATGTTGGGCTTCAGGAGCCTCAGGTAAGTCGCATTCACCAGCTCGGTTCTTTGTCTCCAGCCGAGGGTGGTGATCTCGTTGAGCTGGTGATCGTACTTCTCGTGAATCGCATGCCGCCGCAGCAGCGCTTTCTCATCGGTCTCCTTGGTCTGCATGGAGAAGTCGTGGGCCCGCTTGAGCTCGTTCTCGCGAGCCTTTTTGAGGAGGTCGACGTCCTTCTGCGTTTGCGCCAGCATCTGGTCGACCTGCGGCCGCAGCCGCTTCACGACCTTGTCCAGATAGGCGCGGTACGCCATCCTCTTCTTGATGAGCAGGGTCACGTTGACCTGCTGGACGATGACGTCCTGCGGATTGACGTAGTCGCCGGACCGGAGCATCATCACTGAGGGCGCGGTTTCGGTGGTCTGCGCCACGCCTTTGGCGATCTTCATCTGCTCGTCGAGCGACCCGGCCGATTCGAGCTCCTTCCCCATCTTGTCCATGCGGCCGATGAATTCGTCGAGGCCGGCAATTTTGACTTCCGGGGCGCCCTCGCGCGAATAATAATCGGGGTCCTTCGCCAGCTTGTCGAGGTCGACGCCGCTGATCGTGATCCCCGCCTTCTTCAAGTAATCGATCTGGTTGCCGAGCTGCTTCACGACTAACGGCATCGCGTTGGCGCGGGGCCACCGCTCCGACCACGTCTCAAAATCCGCGCGCGCTTGCGGCGTGCTGAAAGCCTGGAGCGAGCTGTACTGAAAGAGAGGCTTGAGGTCGGGCGCGACGTACTTCATCTGCGCCTCTACCACCTTGATGACGTTCCGCATCTTGGTGGACTCGCTGGGACTGATGTCCTGGAGGAAGTCCGCCACGGAAACGGGGGGCACGTTGTGCAGCGTGGCGATCTTGGTCATCAGGTCGCCTTCGCTGTCCTCAGGGGCCACCGTCGGCGCCTTTTTCTCCTCCGTGGTTTCCTGGAGTTCGACCTTGCGGCGAAAGGAGGCCGGCCACACCTCGCGCTTCCGGAGCTCCTTTTCCGCGAGAGCTTTTTGTCCGGTGGCGATGTAATAAGCTGCCAGTGCCTCGTGCGCCGGCCACGAGCGCGGATCGAGCTTCAGCGCGCTGTCCAGGCGCACGCGCGCGTTCGGGAACTCGCCGAGATCCACATAGACGTTGGCAAGAGCGATCAGCAGCGGGATGCCGGCCGCGCCCGCTGCCCGCGGGAGGGTCAGCCCGTAGAGCAAGAGCGCGGCGGCGTCGTCCCGGTACGGCTTCAGCAATTCGTCGGCTCGCGCGCCGGTTGCCGTGCCCACGCCGTCTTCGCCGTAGCTGAGGATGGCAGACCCGAGGTTGCCCACCGCGACGGTGTTGGCCGGATCGAGCGCGAACCCCGCCGACGCGCACGCCACGTAGAAGTTGCGCGCGTTCGTGGAGTTCACGAGTACCGCGACGACGCCGGTAAATTCGGAGGCGCGGGAGGGGTTCGCGCCGATGCCGTCGAACATCACCGGCCAGTCGACGATGCGGCCGAATTGCGGGCGCAGATCGGGCTCCATTTGCGACGAACCGCGCGCGTAGTATTTCTTGGCGAGAGCCAAAGCGCCGGCGCGGTCCAGAGCCGGCGCGGCGGGCAGCACCTTGACGGGCGCCTGGGGCGCTGCCACGCCCGGAAGGGCGGCCACCGCGAGCGCCGCGGCGATCCACATCCGTTTGAGCTTCATTGGATACTCCTATCCGACTCGAGGACCGCAGCGAGCCGCTTCCAATCGGCCTCGCGAAGAAACTCGTAGAGTCGCCGGTCGCCGATGTGGGTTGCGGCTGCCGGCCCTTCGCGGGAGGGGTCCGCCCATGCGAAATAGACGGTCAGAATCTGCATCGCTCCACGAGGGAGCGACCCATCGAAGAAGCCGGGATTGACGGCGACCAGCGGCCGGGAGTTTGGCGATCCCTCGGCGACGAGCCCCGAGAGCGTGTCGTTCATTCCGCCCCAATACGCCTGGCCGGCGCGCGCCGACGGCGAAAGACCGGCGAGCTCCTGGCGCAGCGCGGCGGCTTGTTGGCGCATCGGATTCACCGTCGCGGCGCCGGCTTGCGCCGTTCTGGCTGCTTGGAGCTTGCTGCCGATCTCCGCCTCCATCTGCTCGGCCTTTTGGCGAAATTGCTCGGCCTGCTCGGGTGACCTCTGCTTCAGGGCCGCATACGCCGCTTCCCGTTGCGTCCGCCGCTCCTGACGGTGGGACGCCCACTCCGTGTATGGGTCGCGAACCGCGGGTGTCTCGTTGGCTTGCTCCTCGCGGCGGGCGATTAGAGCGAGCAGGTACTGCTGACGAGTCACCGGAGTCCACCAGGGCCGCTTCGACCGGGTGACAATCAGCCGCCGGTTATCGTAGAGAGGAAAGCCGCCGAACTCGGCCGTCTGGCGCGGGAGGATGCTGATGCGGCGGCCGTCGGGGAGAGGCAGGCCTTCCGCCCAGAGGTCATAATCCTGGCCGAGCGTCGCGGAAAGGTCGTTCCACTCGAACTCCGCCATCGTGTTCGCCTCGCCGCCCCATGCCGGGGCGCCTTTGGCGCCGGCGACGAAGTAGTAAAACATCAGATCGAGCCTCGCCCCGTTCTGTTTCAGGCGCGCCTCGAACCCGAGGGGAGGATGGAAGACTTTCGTGTCGCGCAGAATGCCGGCGATGGCCGTGATGGGACTGCCGGCGGGCGCGCCGATCGTCTGATCCCAGTGGCCCGGCCGATCCGGGAAATATACGGATTGTCCAAGGAGCATGGCGGGAAGAAGAAATAAGGAGCCGCAACTCTCTTTCATCCGGGGCGAATTGTAGCATGGGGCGCTGCACGGGCATCGCGGGAGGCGCGTAGAAACGCACGCAAAGTGAGGGAGCCCGCGATCGCGAGCGGCGGGCCGGGAGTAAGCGTAGAGCCGTCTGGTGTTCGGACGCTTGCGGCCCTTGGCCCATGTTGGGCCACTCTGCGGCAAGGCAGCAAAACCTCCCGAAACCATCTTCCGCCAGTGCCCTTTCGGCAGTACCATTCCTAATGGAATTTGGTATTGTCTATGGTATGGAGCTCTGGATCGACAAAGCCGGGCGCGTGGTGGTCCCCAAACCGCTCCGCGAGCGGCTCGGTTTTAAGCCGGGGACGGAACTGCAGGCGGTTGAGCGTCCGGAGGGAGTGCTTCTCAAGCGCATCGAGCAGCGGCCTTCCCTGGTCAAGGTCGATGGATTGTGGGTCCACCAGGGCCAAGCGGAACCAGGGGCAAACTGGGACCGCACCCTTGAGAACGTGCGCGATGAGCGGAGCGAATCCGTCCTGAAGGCGTAGTCAAGGTGGACATCTTCTTCGATACGACCGTTCTGGTGGCCGCCTCCGCGCAGAGCCATCCGCACTATGCGCAGGCCCGGCCTGCGCTACTGCGCGTCGCCGCGGGACGGGACAAGGGGTTTATGGGCCAGCACTCGATCGCGGAAGTGTTTGCCGTGCTCACCCGCCTGCCAGTCCAGCCGCGCATCCTACCGGTGGAAGCGGCGCGGATTCTCACTGAGAATATCCTGCCGCACTTTGCGGCTGTGCCCCTCGACAAAGAAGACTACATGGCGGCCATGAATGCGATGGCCGACGGCGGATGGAGCGGGGCGAAAATCTACGACGCGCTGTTGTTGCGCTGCGCGGTAAAATCCGCGGCAAAGCGCATCTACACGTTTAATCTCGGCGACTTCCGGCAGTTGGCTCCGCCGGCTCTGCAAGCGAAGATCTGCGCGCCCTGAGACCGGGCAGCAGTTGGGACGCTCAGGCGTTCGCATCGGCGCCAGCAGTCAAACTGCGACGGTAGAATTCTGGCGGAGAGGGGGAGATTCGAACTCCCGGTACCCGTAAAGGTACGCTCGCTTTCGAGGCGAGTGCGATCGACCACTCTGCCACCTCTCCGCTGGGTTTGTAGCTATCCTTGATTGTACCAATTCATGCCTCCCAAAACGAATGCGGCGCGCATTCTCGATGCGGCCGGCGTGCATTACGAAATCCGCGAGTATGAGGTCGATGAGAACGACCTCAGCGCTCCGCACGTCGCCGAGGCCATCGGCATGCCTCCGGAACAGGTCTTTAAGACCCTCGTCCTACGAGGCGACCGGGCGGGCGTCCTCATGGCGTCGATCCCCGCAAACTCCGAACTCGACCTCAAGGCGCTCGCCAAAGCCAGCGGCAATCGCAAGGTGGAACTCGTTGCGGTGAAGGAAGTTCTCGGACTCACCGGCTACATCCGCGGCGGCGTCTCCCCGATCGGCGCGAAGAAGCCCTACCCGTTCTACCTCGACGAGACCGCCGAGATCTGGGACACGATGGCGGTCAGCGCCGGCGTCCGCGGCAAGCAGATGGTCCTCGCGCCGCCGGACCTCATCCGCGTCACCGAAGCCGTCATCGCCGCCATCGCCGTCTTCTGACAATCCTCTCGACAAGCGCTACTCGCCGCCGCCCGCAGCCTTGATCAGCTTCACGATCAACCCGATTGGACCTTCAGGGGTCGCGAACTCGACGGTCTCTTTGTACGTGCCGTCCGGCTTCCGCTCCACGACTCGCTTCTTCACCCCGCCCGTTACCTTGAGGTACATCCCATACATCGCGACGATCGCCAGGATGCCCACCTCGATCACGGGCAGTTTCGCCTTCGCCTCGGCGAACGCGTCGCGGATCAGGCTCTCGTCCTCGTCCCAGCCCGCCGACAACACGGCGAGGCACGCATTCTGAAGCAGCACGGGATCCTGTTCGAACTGGCGCTGCACGGCGTCGACAGAGGCCGCCGGCGCCGCGATCGCCTGCTTCATCTTGGCCGGCGGAAGATCGTTCTTCTCGGCGATGTAGTAGCGCGTCGCCTGCTCCACCGTCATGTTGTCGGGCTTCTGTTCGTTCAGGAACTCGAGAAACGTCATGCTCCATCTTCTCCCTTCGCCATCATTGCCAATCGCCTTCGACGGCCGCGGCCCAACGAATCCAGTCCGGCGTCCCGGCCGGCGCCGCACGGCACGCTTCCCACACGGATCGCGCCAAACGATTCGACTTCCAGTACCGCTCCAGCGCGTCGTCGAGGATGGGCAGCACTTCCGCTGCGATCACGTCCCAACGGGGAGCGACCAGCGCGCGCGTACCGCCCATGCGCAGGCCGGCCATCAACCCGATTCGCTCGCCGACGCCCGCCAGGTGGCTGTAGCCGCTGGAACATGCCGCCGAAAATACCACGCCCGAGGACCGCTCCAGCTTCGCCGCATCGCGCCAACTGAACCGGAACGCGGCCCCCTGCTCCGTGCCGAGCTCTACCGCCTTCGCGCTCGGCAGCGCCATCCCGTTCGCCACGAGCCACGCCACCTCGTAGGACGCCGGCTGCACGTACCCGTGGCACAGCACCTTCAGGATTCCGGACTCGCCGAGCAGCCGCTCTAATGCCGGACGATCGCAACTGGGCCCGATGGCCGCGCTCGACTGCTCGCCGTGCTCCTCCGCGAAGCGCAGCGTTCGCGCGGCGGAGCTTTCCAGCGCCGCCCGGACCTCTTCCGTGTCGGTCGCCAGCGGCGCCATCGCGATCCCGATCCGCTGGCCGGCAGCCGCCGGTTTCGCGCTCGACAGCAGCGACACCCAACCCGGGGCATACGAGCAGGTCCACCTCTCCGCCACCGCCACGTGCCAGGGGATGCCTGCCGCCGACTCGTGCTCCAGGAACACCACGTGATCGCCGTCCTGCAATAACGAACCGGCGCACCTCCATAGCCACGACTGGAGCTCCTGCCATCCCGAGACGTCGAAAGGACTGCCCTTCCGGTTCCGCGTCCACGTGCTCAAGCGCCACGCGAGAAACTCCGATAGCTCCTTCAGGTCCACGTCCAAACGCTTCAGGAACTCGGTCTGCACGTGGGCGTCGCTGCCGATCGTCGTGACGATCGCCGTGATGTACTCGCGGGTCTCGATCCACTCGAGTACGGCGACGCGTCCCTCGGCAGGCGCAAGCCGCGCCACGACTTCATCCGAAATGCCATGGCGGAACTGCTCCACGATCTCGCGCGTCGTCTCTTGCGACCGGAAGCTCCGCGCCCGGGCGAGCGTATCTCGTTGCATCTCGCCGGCGAGCCGGATGTGCTCGAACCCGTATTCCCGCTCCAGCACCGCCGTGCCTACGTCCAACAACCTGCCCTTCAGGCGCTCTGAGCCCGCGAGCGCCCGGGAGAGGTCCGCGATGCCTCCGAACGCCGCCTCATTCGCGCCAACGGTTCGAGCAAGCATCTCCGCGCCGCCGTCGGGATCGCCTTCCCGGTAGGCCGCGGCCGCCAGCGCCAAGGTCATGGCCGGGTCGAGCATGAGCTCCTCGTCTTCGGCCAGGTCGAACATCATCTGCCAGACCGCCAGCGATTTTGAATTCTCTCCGCCGATCCCGAGAATCTCCGCCAACAGCCGCAGCCCCATGTAAGCCGTTGAGTTCGAGCCCTGCTGATGCGCAGCCTCCACCAGCTTGGTGAGGCGCTTCGATAGGTCGAGAACCTCGGCGGCTGCGGCCACGGGAACGGACTTGCGGGGGCGCAGCGTGTTCAGCCATGCCGAAGCCAGCGCCAGCAGCCCGCTCGCATCCTGCTTGGTTGCCGGATCGACCCGCAACAGGGCGTCGATCGATCCGTCCGCGCCCGCGAGGGTCGCCGCCATCCCCGCGAGTTTCGGCTTCTGGCCGGCGAACGGGCCCGTCGCCATGGCGAGCGCTTCCGCGACGCTTTGGCGCGCGCTCTCGTTGTCGCCCAAGGCGGTTTGCGCCGCAGCCAGTGACTCGAGCACCCGAATCCGTTCACTGCCTTCCGCGTTCTTTCTCAACCCGGTCAGGATCGCGACCGCGGCGTCGGGAGAGCCCGTCTCGCGCAGGAGAATCGCCCGGTTTCGCTGTAGAACCCGCAGACTCGCTTCTTCGATCGCGTCTCCCCCCGTATCGATCGCCGTTTCCAATACCTGGAGCGCGTCCCACTTCCGGCCGCGCAAGCGCAGGTGGTTGGAGCGTTCGAGCCACAACCGCGTCCGCAGCCGCGGCGGCAGATTGTGTTCCCATTCGCGCGGCGTGTCGCCGATCCGGTTGAGGTATCGCGCCGGGCATTCGATCCTGTTCAAACATGCGCCCAGCCAGGCATCGGCGGTGGCCTCCGCCTCCCGATCGCCCGGCCGCTGGGCCGCAATCGCATTCGCGACCCGTTCCAGGCCCTCCGCGTCGCGGGCTTCCAGCAGCGGTTGCGCCAGCGCTTCTGGGACGTCGTCGACGAACTCACCCGTCTGCGCGGCCGCGAAGCCGATGAAGTCGATGGCCACCGCGACCGGGTCGTGTCCGCCAGTGTCTACGCGGATCGCTCCCCGGTCGAGCTGCGCCGGCAACTCCGCGTGCCCCGCTTTGGCGCAAATGCCTTCGATATCGCTGTCCTTGATCGCCTGCGGGTTGGCCTGCACCACCTGCACGATCGCGTCCCAGAGACCGCCGAAGGTCACCGTGCTTTTGGCGCGTTGCGCGCTAACGATCAGTGGCTCGTCTTTCTTCAGCTCGCATTCGAGGAACAACGCCGCCCAGGCGGTGGCGTGAGGATTCTCCTCTTTCGCCGCGTCGTACAGGGTCGCGCGCAATGCCTCCAGGCAGTAGCGAGGGGCGAAGCCGAGGTTCGGACTGCCCGACGACAGACGCTCGATCATAGCCAGCGCCTCTTCCGCCGCTCCCTCCACGAGCCCTGCGGGATGGATGTGGCGGCGCAGATCCTCTTCGAGCGTTTTCGCGCGGCTCTCGCGGCCGGACCACGCGTAGAGCATCGCGATCCACGTCCGCGCCTGCAGGCCCGCCAGAGACCGGATCGCGTCCGCCACTCCCACGGAAGCCGCATCGGCGCCGGCCGCCGCTACACGCACGCCGGCCACGGGAACCTCCAGCGTGACCCGCGCGGCGCTGAACTCCTCCGCCGAGAGGTCCGCCCAATGCTCCTTCAGGTGGGCGGCGAGCTCGCCCTTCGCATCGGCGAGCTGGGCCAAGGCGATCGGCTTCAGCTTGCGCTTCACCAACTCGACGGCCGCCGCCTGCATCTCCTCCGCCGATGCCACCGCCCGTATTTCCCATTGATTCCGTAACCCCTGCTGCACGTCTGCGAGGAATTCCGTTTCCCGCCCCGCGGCTAACGTGCCGAACAGGAGCACGGCTTCGTTCGGACGGTGCGACATCAGCATCACGTGGTCGCGCACGTCCAGCTCGACCTCGCAAATCTCGCACTTCGCCATCGCGAATTGGCCGGCGATCAGGGCCGCCAAACCCCTCCAATTCGCGGCCACGATGCTGTAGATGTTGCCCCCTCCGTTCAATGCGTGGCTGGGGTATTTGCAGTTCGGACAGAGCCTCGGCTGCGCGTCGGGAGGCATTCCAGTCATCGTAGTCCAAAATCCCAGTCACAGAAATCGTAACTTTTTCTTCTCAATCGGCAGAATGACTTACGGGCGGGCGTGGCAACTACGCGCCTGCGAGGGTGCTACATTCGCCACGGTTGGGGGGCGACCGCTCACGGGAGCGGTCGGCTCCTCGGTAAGTAATTCAAAATCAGTATCTTGCAAAACGAGGCCGCTCCAGCGTGAGCGGTTTCTTGTTTTTGGGGACAGGAAAATGGAAAACAAATCGATCGAAGAAGCAGTAGGCCTCGGCACGTGGCTGGGGCGCAAGCAGGCTTTCGCCGCGCTGGCCGGACGCTGTTCCGCCGCCGACGCCGAGTGCCTGCGCCAGATGCGGGAGCAAAAAGCGTACGTCGCCCTCGGCATGAACTGGGAGAAGTTCTGCAAGGAGAGGGTGGGCATGAGCCGTGCCGCTGCGGACCGTCTGATTCGCCAGTTGGAGGAGTTCGGACCGAAGTACTTCGAGCTCGCGGCGGTGACGCGGATCGCTCCCGAGCAGTACCGCCAGATCGCCGCATCCGTGACGGACCGCGGCGTAGTCTGCGGCGGCGACACCATCGAGATCTGCGGCGAGAACGCGCCGCGTCTCGCCGAGGCGATCGAGAGTCTCTCGCAGCCCTCCGCCGCGCCGCCGTGCACGCCGGCCCCGGCCCAACCCGCGGGCGAACTCGTTCGGACCTGGGTCCGCGCCCGTAAAGCCCTCGCCGGAGCGATCGAGGTTTACGAGCGAGCCCTCACACTCGCCACCGCCGAGCACGACCGCGCCTCCCTCTGCAACGACGTCGCGATGGCCCACGCCACGCTGGCCGCCAAGGCGAGGAGGTGAACATATGGGGCCTGTCCGCGCGAACGGGCAGGCCCGCACTTACACAAAACCGGTTCGCAAAAGGACAGACGATCGGGGTTGAACCCTGTATCGTAGGTCATCGGACTCGCTCCCACCGAAGACGCTGCACATGGCGGCGAAAAGGAACCCTCAAACACATGCGCTTTGTACTTGCCCTGACGTCATTCCTTCTAGTGTCGCCGGCTTCGGCGATCGTGACGCTCGGCGCCAGCAGCCAGAATTTCAAGCTCACCGGCATCGGGGCCAATGCCCAGGGACAAGGACGCAGCCTGATGGCCTGGGGATCGTGCGCCTACGATGGGACGAACACCACCTGTACCTTTTCCGGGCCGTTCACCGGCTTGGGCAAAGGGGGCACGTATAACTTTATCGTCACCTATCCTGGAAACGGAACGTTCCCGCTGAATGCCGTGACGAACCCCGGAAGCGACCAGTTCTTCGCGGAGGCCACCGGGCCGTTGTCGTTTGTCATCACGCTCGTGGAAAATGGCGGCCCTACCACCCACTTCTACAGTTTTGCGAATTTCAATTTTCTTTACTCGAGCCCTACCTGCACAGGCACTTTGAGTTCATGCGGCGTGGGACAAGTCGGCGTGACGCCGGGCGCGACCATCACGGGCGCGATCGTCGGCAGCTTCGATCCGAGACCCTTCATCAGTCCCTCCGGCGTGATCAGCGCCGGCAGTTATGGGGCGTTTCCCTCCATCGCGCCAGGCACCTGGGTCGAGGTCTTTGGCGTGAATCTGGCCACCACACTTTCCCAAACCTGGGCGGGGTCGGACTTCGTGGGCACAGAGGCGCCGTCGGCGCTGGGCGGCACGACGGTTACGATCGCCGGAAAACCGGCGTACGTCGATTTCGTCAGCCCCGGACAGGTTAACGTGCAGGCGCCCACGGGAATTCCGAACGGACCGCAGCCGATGGTCGTGACCACATATGGAGGAAGCAGCACCGCCTACACCGTGAACGTCAACACCACGCAACCCGGGCTGCTCGCGCCGCCGCAGTTTATTCTCGGCGGCAGACAAAATCTGGTTGCGTTGTTCTCAAACACGCTGACCTACGTGCTTCCCGTGAACGTTGCCGGCGTCGTCACGGCGCGCGCCCGGCCGGGCGATAGCCTTACCTTATACGGAATCGGTTTCGGGCCGGTCACGCCCGACATTCCGGCCGGCCAGGTGGTGCAGCCGCAGAACGCGCTGCAAAATACGCTGCGGATCACCATCGGCGGCGTTACGGCCAACGTGATCTATGCGGGACTGGCGCCGGGTTTCGTCGGCCTATACCAGTTCAACGTCACCGTGCCGAACGTTCCCGCCAGTGACGCCACGCCGGTGGCGTTCACGCTGGGCGGAGTGCCGGGAACACAGACTCTGTTCATCGCGATCGGCAACTGACTACTTTAACGGACCGCTTGTAACAGTAAGACCGTTCCGACCACGATGAGCCCGCCATGCACGTACAGCGGGAACCGCTGCACGCCCATGCGACGGTTCATCACGCGTCCCAGGAACGTGGCCAGGACAACCAAGGGCAGGGACAACAAATAGAATCGATTGACGGCGGGAGTCCACAGGCCCGCCAGCCGGTAACCCCATAACCCCGCGAGGCTCGCCGGAAGAAAATATCCTTGCAGCGTCGCCCGAAAATGTTGGGGCGACCACCTGCGCAGCGACCCGTAGATCACCAGGGGAGGACCGTTCATGCCGTAGGCGCCGCCCAGCACTCCTGCGCCGAAGCCGAACAGCCAGGCGTATCGGTCGTCCTTCAACTCCCGGTGTTTGCCGCTCAGCAACGCGTGCGAGGAGAAGGCGATGATCACGACCGCCAAAACGCCTTTGACGATCGGTTCGGACACCGTCCTCAGGGCGATCAAACCGAGCGGGATGCCGAACAGGCTCGGCAGCAGCAGCCAGCCCGCACTGCGGACGTGAATCTCCCGCCAGTCCTGCACCACCACCAGGAACGCCACCGTGATCGAGACCAACACCGCAACCGGCGCTGCCACTTCCACGGGCACCACGAGCGCGAGTAGAGGCACCGCCACCAGCGCCTCTCCAAAGCCGAGCGTCGAGCGAACCAGAGTCGCCAGAAACAGCACGGCCGGTATTAGAATCGCTGGTTCGACGACCATCCTCCCAGCTTACGATGGAGCTCGCTCGGCGTTACACTCGCCACTATGAGGCTCGCCGCGATCACGCTCTTCCTCGCTGCGTTCGCGCACGCTGCTGAGTACCCGAAGGTCGTCGTGAAAGATCCGTGCGCCGTCTCTCAGCCCTGTGACGCTCAGATCTGGGTTCAACTCGATGCCGATCACGCCGCCGTGCAGGCCACGCACAATCCCCGTGGCGCCTCACTCACGGCGCCGGTCGTCTCGCCTGACGGAAAGACCATTGTCTACGGCGTAAGGGAACTGGTCGCGCCGGAGCGCCTTTCACCGCTGCACATCGTGTTTCTCGACTGGTCCGGCCGCGAGCTCCGTCGGTTCGACACCGTGACCACCGAATACGGCGGCGCGTGCGGCTACGGCTCCATTGAATGGATTGACGCCGCGCGCCTGGGAGTCGAGTGCGAGTACAACCCCTCGGCCGCAATCTACGCGATTCTCGACGCGGGTTCAGGCAGGGTCCTCAGGCAGTACATGGGGCTTTACTTCTCCTGGTCGCCGGATCGCCGCACGTTGGCCTACGTGGGGTTGATCACGCATTTCGCGAAGCCCCCGGCGCAAAACTACTGCCTGCATTTCAACGAGAAGGCCGTTTACACTCCGAGTTGCACGAGCCAGATCGAGCCGCTCCGCAAAGGCCCGCGCTCGCCCAAGGCGCCGGACCGTTACCCGAATATTCACACGATCGATTACCCTCTGGTCTGGTCGCCCGATGGCAGCAAGATAGCGTTCGTTGAAAGCGTGTATGACTTCATTTGGAATGAGCCGTCGAAAGGCGAGGATGACTTCGCCAACTCTCGCCTCTACCTCGCGATCGTCCCGCTCTCCGGCCGCGCCGTCGGGTACAAGCTCACCGGCTCGGCTGGCTCAGCTCCGCAATTGACCTGGCTCGACGGCGCACGAATCGAGCTCAAGTCCCACCGCACGTTCGACCTCGCCGCCGACCCGCCGCGGCCGATCCCGTAATTCGCCTTCCGATCGGCGTTTCGCTGAGATAACATGTCATGCGAAATGCCGGAGAGCCCCGCTTTCGCCAGCGATCCCTGGCGCCGCCGGATGCGCACTACTGCTGACCGGCTACGCCTGCTCGATGCACACCGCTTTGAGGCACAGATCGAGAAAATCGAAAGTTGCCTCGTTCGCGATGCTCATTGGGACCTGCAAGCCGCGCTGGAGTCCTGCTGCCCCTTCTCTACGAAGATTGGCTCCGTCGAGCCAAGGTAAAGGCGGCCAAGCCATGAGGCCGGTCACTGCGGGCAAATGGACCGACTCTTCCACGCCCTGTTGGCGCAAACGCCGTCCCCAAAAGAAAAAGGGGTCTGTCCCCTTTACGGGAACAGACCCCTCAGTTACCCCCGAGCAGTTAGAACGAATACCGCAGCGCAAACTGCATCTGCCGCGGATCGCCGAGCGTGCCCGTCAACTGGCCCCACTTCGCAGTCGAAGTCAGGCTGAGGTTGGCCGAGTTCGGATCGAACCGGACGGTGTTCGTCACGTTATACGACTCCCACCGGAACTGGAGTTTCTGCCGCTCGCTCCAGGGCATGGTGAAGTTCTTGTAGAGGCCGGTGTCGATGTCGAAGTAGCCCTGGCCGCGCAACTGGTTGCGTCCGCCGGTCTGTCCCGGCATCTGCTCCATGTAGCCGGCGAGCGCGGCCTTCGGATCGGACCAGAGGTTCGGAGCGCCCGCGCCGGAAACGGCGACGGCGTTCTTGCTGTTCGTGATCTCCGGCAGCGGATTGCCGTTGACCGTCGCATACCCGCTCAGCTCCCAGTTGGTCGCCCAGCGGCTGCCGTTGCTCGGGGAGAACGGCAGACCGGAGGTCTGGCGCCACGTGCCCGAGAGTTCCCAGCCGCCGACGAACGCGTCGAGGATCTTGTTCATGTGCGAACCGATCGCGCGGCCGCGGCCGAACGGAAGCTGGTAGATGAAGTAGGCGTTGGCCTGGTGCGTCGCGTCGTAACGCGAGGGTCCGCGCAGCTGCTGCGCGTTCCACGAGTTGATCATGAAGTCGCCGGAGAAGGAGCCGACATTCTCCGAACGGGAGCCGATGTCGAGCGACTTGGAGAACGTGTAGTTCAGCGTCATGGTCAGGCCGGTGCTGAGACGCTTCGACACCGTCCACTGCATGGCGTGGTAAGCGCCGGAACCGAGCGAGGACCAGGCGTTGAGCGCCGAGTACTGCTTGCTCCACATCGCGTACGGTCCGAGGCTGCTGCAGCCGGGGCTGTTGAGTCCGCCCGAAGCGCTGAACTTCGACGTGCCGTCCGCGTTGCAGGTGGCGTCGATATCGCTCAGGACGCTGGTGAAATCGCCGTCCTGAAAGTTGTTCTCGACGTAGTCCTTCGCGATCACCTGGGTCGGCGTGAAGCCATTGCCGCCGGCCTTCGACCAGAAGTTCTCGAAGAACGGGATCTTCGGCAGGTCGGCGATCTTGACGCCCTGGAGGTCCAGCAGCGTCGCGAGCTGGGTCATGGCCTGGAAGTAGGTCTGGCCCGACTTCGGGTCCTTCAGGTTGGTCGCCATCGCGAGGTCGCGCTGCACCAGGTTATGACGCGAGAGGCGTCCCACATAGGACCCCTGCACGAACCAGCCCTTGCCGAATTCGCGCGCGACGCTGAAGTTGAAGTTCATCGTGTACGGCGCCTTCAGCCGGTCGTCGAGCGAGCTCGTGATCGCGAAAGCGTTGGGGTACGAGATCGGGAAGGTGGTCGACGGCGCGCCCTGGAAGAACAGCGGAGCGTTGGGCGCGGACGGGATCTGATTGAACCCGATGAAGCGCGGCAACTGAGCCGTGGTGTAGACGTTCGGCGGCGTCGAGAGCGACGTCGCGAGGCCGTAGGAGTTGCTCCCGATGAAACCGGCGAGCGGCTGGCCGATCAGGTCGTAGTACATGCCGGCGCCGGCGCGGATCGAGGTCTTGCCCGTGCCGAAGAGGAACTTGGAGAGTCCGCTCTCACCGCGGGGCGAGTAGGCGACGGCCAGGCGAGGCTGCCAGTTATTGTGCTGCGGGTAGTACGGACGCCCGCCGCTCTGGTTCGTAGGCAGGTAGGAGATCACGCCGGCGGCGCCATCGGCCAAGCCCTGGTCGGCCAGCGCGCCGCGCGCGTCCATCCACGCGCCGATCGGAATGTTGCTCGAAAGCTGCTGCCCGTTGGCTTCGTGCACCGGGGGCATGATCGACAGGCGCAGTCCATAGGTGAAGGTGAAGTTGCTCTTCATGCGCCACGAATCTTGCGCGTACAACTCGAGTTCCGGGTTGACGAAGTTGCGATTGACCGGCGACCCCTGCGGGATGACCGTGCCGTCCACCTTGTTGGTGTAGTTGGCGGTGGCGGAGGCGACCACGCCCATGGCGGCCGCAATCGCGTATTCGAACGAGGTGGTGTCGCCCTTCAAGAGGCTGAGGCCGGCGGGGATCAGATCCGTGCCGCTGCCTTTGATCACCGAAGGGTTGCTGGTCGCGGAGCTGAACGCCTTCGAATAATCCACCGACTGGTTGGAGATCAGCCGCCCGATGCCGCCGAAGCGGATATCGTGCGCGCCGTGGCTCCACGCCAGATCTTCGGAGAAGGTGTGGACCGGCACGATGCGCGCCAGTCCGGTATTGGTGCCGATGATCGGGTCGATGTTGCGGAAGATGACGTAGTTGGAGCCGAGGATGCCGGTGGTCTCACCGCCCTGGCGGGTGAAGCCGTAGCGGAAGGTGCTGACGAGGTTCGGTTTCAGCACGGAGGTCAGACCGGCGGCCATGCCCTTGCTATTGGAGAGCTGCGTGGTGTTCGGCGGCTGTCCGGGGAACTGCGGCGTGCCCGCGGCATGGTCGTTCTGGAGGTTGCCGCGCCAGAAGAGCGCCTCTTTGCCGTTGCTATCGAGCTTGTAATCCAACTTCGCGATGTAGGTGTCCTGCTTGCTGTGAATCGGCGCGTTGAACGTGTAACCGCTGAAGTTCACGCCATCGCCGATCGAGCTATTGTTCGGCGACGGGTAGCGCTTCAAAATATCGAGCGCGGCTTGGCTGACGCCGAGGCCGAGCGGGTCGGAGGCCTTGATCTCGGCCGGTCCGATGCTGGTGCGCGCGCCGCTCAGGTCGCGGAAGTTAACGATGCCGGATTTCAGCGTGTCCATCGGGACGTTGCGCGTAATGCTGGTCGCGCTGGCGTCGCGGCGGCCTTCGAAGTTCGTAAAGAAGAACGCCTTGTTGCGCTTGATCGGGCCGCCGACCGCGCCGCCGAAAAGGTTGATCAGCAGCACCGGGCGCGCCACGCCGTTGCGGTTGTTGAAGAAGCTGTTGGCCGCCGTTTCCGTTCCGCGGCGATATTCATAGAGAGCGCCGTGTGCGTCGTTGGTGCCAGAGCGGGTGACGAGCGACACGTCCGCGCCGGAGCCGCGGCCGGTGTCCGCGCCGCCATTCGTCGTCGTGGTGCGGAACTCTTCGACCGAGTCCGGCGTAACGCGGAGGACGGGATTGAAAGCGATGCGGCTGGACTGGAAGTTCACGTCCGCGCCGTCGAGCGTGATGTTCGACTGGTCGGAGCGTCCGCCGTTGACGGAGCCGTTCCGATCATCCGACCCGTCCGCCTTGCCGAAGAAGGCGACGCCCGGCTGGAACGTCAGCAGGTTCGCGACGTTGCGCGCGAACGAAGGCAGCTCGACGATCGCCTGCGACGTGATCACGTTGCCGAGCGACGCATCGACCGTATTGATCTGCGTGGCCGCGGCTTCGACCTGCACGGTGGTCGCGGTCGTGCCGAGCTTTTCGAACTTCACCGCCTGTGTGATCGGCAGATTGACCTGAAGCTCGATGTTGTTGACCGTCATTTCCGCAAACCCGGGCGAAGTCGCCTTGAGCGTGTAGATGCCCGGCGGGATTTGCGAGATCGTGTAGCGGCCTTGCGAATCGGAAGTGTCCGAACGAGTCAGGCCGGTTTGGGTATTTTTAACGGTGATGGAGGCGTTCGGCATGACGGCCCCGCTAGGGTCCGTCACAACGCCGGAAATCGAAGTGGTCTGGCCATACGACAGGACGGCCAGCATAAGGAACAGCAGTATCCCCTGAAGCTTACGCATACTCTCCCTTTCTTTTTTAGAAGTTCTGTAAGGAGCCCAGTTTTCAACGGAGAAAATTGCGCGTTGGACTTTGTTACCACAGATGTGACATTTCAGTCAATGGATTCAAGGATTCGCGGCGGTTTTGCTAAACTGAGTCTCCATGTTGAAAGCCTCTACATTTCGGGTCGCTATTGCCTTCCTTTGCTTGCCCTTGCTGGTCGCGCAGACCGCCAAACGGGCCATCAAACTCGAAGACATGCACGCCTTCCACGACGTCAGGGATTTACAAGTGTCGCCCGACGGGAAGTGGGTGGCGTACACGGTGTCGACCGTCGATGTCGCCGCCGATAAGTCCGACTCCGACGTGTGGATGGCGAGCTGGGACGGCGCACAGCAGATCCGGATGACGTCGAGTCCCGAGGCCGAGAGCGCGCCGCGCTGGAGTCCGGACGGCAAGTACCTCTCGTTCCTCTCCGCCCGCACCGGCGGCAAGGCGCGCGGCTCCCAGGTCTGGGCGCTCGACCGGACGGGCGGTGAGGCGCAACAGTTGACGGATGTGAAGGGACGGCTCGCTTCGTACGAGTGGTCGCCCGACGCGAAGAAGCTGCTGCTGACGATGGCCGATCGCGAACCCGGCGAGCCGGACGATCCCGCGGCGGCGGGTGGTGGACGCGGCGGCGCGGCGGGACCGAATGCGCCCGCGCCCAAGCCCATCGTCATCGACCGGTACAAGTTCAAGCAGGACGTGCAGGGCTACCTCACGTCGAAGCCCTCGCGCATCTACCTCTACGACCTCGCGTCGAAGAAGGCCGACGCGCTGACCCCCGAGATGCTCGAAGTCGGCCAGCCGTCGTTTGCGCCGGATGGCCAGTCGATCGCGTTCATGGGACGCGAGGGCAAGGACGCGGAGCGTTACAACATCTGGAACCTGTACGTCATGGAGGCGAAGGCCGGCGCCGCGCCGAAGATCCTGACGAAGTACGACGGCCTGACCGCCTCGGGCGGCGGCCGCGGACGTCCCGGCTGGAGCCCAGACGGAGCGCGGCTGGTCTACACGCAGAGCGGCGGCGCCAAGCAGGACGCCTACAACATGCCGCGTCTGGCGGTGGTCCCGGTAGCCGGCGGAACGCCGAAGATCTACGGCGAGAAGCTCGACCGGTCGGTGTCCTCGCCGCGTTTCACGAAGGACGGCAAGTCGATCCTCTTCCTGGTGACCGACGATCGGTGGGAGTACCCGGGCGTGGTCCCGGCGAACGGCGGTCAGGTCGAGCGCCTGTTCAAGGGCCCGGGTGTGGTTAGCACCGTCGAAGAGACCAAGGACGGCAAGATCGCGGTGCTCGCGGGCGGCGACACGGTGCATCCCGAGTTGAATGTCGTCGAGAATGGCAGGCTGCGCCCGATCACGCACCACAACGACGCACTGATGGAGCAATTGCTTCTGGCCGAGACGCAGGAATTCTCCTGCAAGGGGAAGGACGGCAACGACGTCCACGGGCTGATCACGCTTCCGCTCGGGTATGAGAAGGGGAAGAAGTATCCGACCCTGCTGCGCATCCACGGCGGTCCGAACGGGCAGGACGCGCACTCCTTCAACTTCGAGCGTCAGTTCTTCGCGGCCAATGGGTACGCGGTGATCAACGTGAATTATCGCGGCAGTTCGGGCCGCGGCGAAAAGTATCAACAGGCGATCGCGGCGGACTGGGGCAATCTGGAAGTGACCGATCTCGAAGCCGCGGTCGATTACGCGATTGCGGCGGGGATCGCCGATCCGGAGAAACTCGGCGTCGGCGGCTGGAGCTATGGCGGGATTCTGACGGACGCGATTATTGCCAAGGACCAGCGCTTCAAGGCGGCGACTAGCGGCGCGGGAACGGCGTTCCCGTTGGCGCTCTACGGAGTCGACCAGTACATCCTGCAATACGACCAGGAGATCGGCGCCCCGTGGAAGGTGGGCATCGAGCCCTGGCTGAAGATCTCGTACGGCTTCATGCACGCGGACAAGATCAAGACCCCGACCCTCTTCATGGGAGGCGAGAAGGACTTCAACGTCCCGCTGGTCGGCGGCGAGCAAATGTACCAGGCGCTGTCGAGTTTAGGCGTCCCGACGCAATTGGTCGTGTATCCGAATTCGTTCCACGGCATCACGAGGCCGAGCTACCAGAAGGATCGGATGGAACGGTATCTGGCGTGGTACGGGAAGTATCTCAAGTAGGAAAGCAGCAAAGTAAACTAGCCGCCGATGAACGCAGATGAACGCCGATAAAATCGAGTTCTGCCGTATCGGCGTTCATCTGCGTTTATCGGCGGCGAATTGGTTTTCCCTCACGTCCGCGCGTGGATCCAGCGGTGCAGGCGGTGCGGCCACGACTGGTTTGGCAGGTACATCAGCGGACACTCTCCGGTGATGAGTTCGATGCCGTTCTGGACGCAGAACGACTCGGCGGCCGGCGACCGGCGGTACAGCCAGACGTGTCGAATGCCCGCCGCGAGGCAATCCTTGACCGCATCCTCGGACGCGGCGGCGGGCGTGAGCAGCAGCGCCGCGTCGACCGGCAGCGCGATCTCCCGCGGAGTGCGATAACAGAACGCCCCGTCGACCTCACGCACCTTGGGATTGACGGGGACGACGTCGTACCCCCGATCGCGCCACGCGCGGTAAACGGCGCGCGAGAAATGCTTCGGGTCCTGCGAGACGCCGATCATTGCGATACGGTGTAAGGACAGGAAACGCTCGATATCGGATCGCATGGTCCGATTCTATCTCTATGAAGACCTTATTGCTGCTGCTGCCGATCGCCGCGTTGGCGGCGGACTACGACCTGGTCATCCGCAACGCCCGCCTCATCGACGGGACCGGCGCTCCCGCCGTGACCGCGGACGTCGCCGTGAAGGGCGGCAAGATCGTCGCCGTCGGCAAGGTCGACGGCACTGCGACGCGGACCATCGACGCCGGCGGCCGCGTGGTCGCGCCGGGGTTTATCGACGTCCATACCCACGTCGAAGGCAATATCGAGCGCAATCCGCGAGCCGACAACTTCCTGCTCGACGGCGTTACGACGGTCATCACCGGCAACTGCGGCAGCTCCGAGCTGAACCTCGCCGCGTGGTTCGACAAGCTGGCGAAGCTCGGGATCGGGATCAACGTTGGTTCGCTCGTCGGGCACAACAGCGTCCGACGGGAGGTGATGGGCGCTGCCAACCGACAGGCGACGGCGGACGAGATCCGCCGCATGCAGGCGCTCATCGACCACGCCATGCTCGACGGCGCGGTGGGCTTCTCGACCGGGTTGGAGTACATCCCGGGGACGTACGCGAACACCGCCGAGGTCGTGGCGCTCGCGAAGGCCGCGGCGGCGCACGGCGGCGTCTACACCAGCCACATGCGCGACGAGGGCATCCACGAAATCGAAGCGATCACCGAGGCGGTGAACGTCGGGAAACAGGCGGGCATGCGGGTCGAGATATCCCACCTGAAGATCGACCGCCGCAGCGTGTGGGGCGCGAGCGCGAAGTCGCTCGACCTGATCGAGAAGTTTCGCAGCGAGGGCGTCGACGTGGTCGCCGACCAGTATCCGTACGACCGCGCGGCGACCAATCTGGGCATTCGTCTACCGTCGTGGGCGCTGGCTGACGGCAAGATCAAGGAGCGGCTGGCGGAACCGGCCACGCGCGCGAAGATCGCGGCGGAGATGCGCGCGAATCTGAAGGAGATGGGCGAGCCCGACTACGCGTTCGCGACGGTCGCGCGGTACACGCCGAAGCCGGCGTACGAAGGCAAGACCCTCGCGGCGATCGCCGCGTCGGAAGGGCGCGCCGGCCTCGACGGGCAACTCGAGACGATCTTCACCATGATGAACGCCGGCGGCGCGAGCATGATCTACAAGCTGATGGGCGATGAGGATATCGACCGCATCATGCGCTGGCCGAACACGGCGATTGCGAGCGATGGCGGGGTGGCGCAGATGGGCGTCGGCAGTCCGCATCCGCGGTCGTATGGCACGAACGCGCGCGTCCTGGGCGAGTATGTGCGGGAACGGAAGGTGCTGACGCTGGAGGACGCGGTGCGGCGCATGACGTCGCTGCCGGCGCGGACGTTCGGGCTCTCCGACCGCGGCGTGGTGCGCCCCGGCATGGCGGCGGACCTCGTGGTGTTCGACCCCGCGACGGTCGCCGACAAAGCGACATTCGAGAAGCCGCACCAATACTCGGTGGGCTTCGAGTGGGTGCTGGTGAACGGAGTGCTGGCGGTCGACGGCGGGAAGGTGACGGCCGCGAAGGGCGGCGTGGCGGTCCGCAAGAAATGAGAGTGGTCCTCTTCGGCGCGACTGGCATGGTCGGACAGGGCGTGCTGCGCGAGTGCCTGCTCGACGGCGGCGTCGACGCGGTGCTCTCGATCGGCCGCTCGGCAACGGGCGCGCGCGACGCCAAGCTGAGTGAGATCGTCCGCTCCGATCTATGGGACTACGCGGATCTCGAGGCGGAGCTCGCGGATGTCGACGCGTGCTTCTTCTGTCTCGGGGTCGCGTCGAGCGGCATGGCCGAGGAGCAGTACACGAAGATCACGTACGGCATCACGCTCGCCGCCGCCGGTGTGCTGTCGCGGCTGAATCCGCGGATGACGTTCGTGTATGTGTCGGGCCTGGGCGCCGACAGCTCCGAGAAGGGACGCACGATGTGGGCGCGGGTGAGGGGCCGGACCGAGAATGCGCTGCTGCGCCTCCCGTTCTCGGCGTATGTCTTCCGCCCGGGCTTCATCCAGCCGCTGCACGGAATCCAGTCGCGAACCAAGCTGTATCGCGTCTTCTATAAGGTGCTGGCGCCGCTGATGCCGCTAGCGCGGGCCGCATTTCCGAAGATCGTTCTGACGACGGAGGAGATCGGGCGCGCGATGCTGGTCGTGGCGCGAAACGGCTGGACGAAGCGCGTGCTGGAGGTTCGCGACATCCGGTCGGTGGTAGGAGCGTAGGAATGGAAATTCGGATCGTAGACGGCGACGAAGATTTGCGCGTGGTGCGGGCGCTCTTCCAGGAGTATTGGAACTCCTTCGGCTTTACGCCGTGCTTCCAGGATTTCGGCGCAGAGCTCGCCGGACTCCCCGGGAAATACGCCATGCCGCGCGGACGTCTGGCCGTGGCGCGGGTCGACCGCGAGCCCGCCGGGTGCATCGCGCTGCGGCCGGTCGACGCGTCGCGCTGCGAGTTCAAGCGGCTCTACGTGCGTCCGCCGTTCCGCCACCATCGGCTGGGAAAGACGCTGCTGGAGTGGCTGATCGGCGAGGCGCGGTCGGCGGGGTACGAAGAGATGGTCTGCGACACGATGCCCGTGATGGAGCGCGCGCTGGCGATGTACGAGCGCATGGGCTTCGAGCGGACCGGCCCCTACGTCGAGGACGCGACGGAAGGGGCGATATACTTGCGGTTGAAGCTATGAACGCGCGCGGCGAAGTTACATTCCGGACGCCGACCGCCGACGATCCCGTGCTGCAAGAGATCGTGCGGCGCTTGCGCGAGACGTATCGGCCGCTGCGGATCTATCTCTTTGGGTCGGTTGCGCGCGGCGATGCGGGGCCGGACAGCGATTACGATATCTGCATCGTCGTGCCGGACGATGCCCCGCGCGACTTGCGCGAGCCGGTCGTGGGATACAAAGCCTTATGGGGCGTGGGCTTTGCTACCGATGTGGTCGTGTGGACGCTTAGGGAATTTGAGAAGCGACTTCATCTCCGAGCGTCTTTTCCCACGACAGTTGTCCAGGAAGGCAAACTTCTCTATGCCGCCTGATCCGGTTCGCTCCAACCGCCAGGTGAGCTGACCAAACAGGGCCCGACCCTGGACAGTTGCGACAGCGGGGCTTCCTCTTCACCGCGGAGACGCGGAGTTCGCGGAGACTACGCGGAGGAAACCAGTTCGGATGTGGCAGTGCGGTTCTCCGCGCTTTCTCCGCGTTCTCCGCGTCTCCGCGGTGAAGAGCAAATCCCCTCCAGCACTCAGAGTCACGGACTAGCGGCGTCGTCCCTTAAGCTCCGTCTGCGCGATCACTCCCGCGCCTTCGCGGATCGTGACGAGCCGGTCCGCCGCCACTTCGCCGACAGCTTCCACCTTCCCGTTTGGCCAGCGGACCTCGACCGTCGCCTTCGTCTCCGCGCCGAGTCCGAAATGCAATCGCCGATCGTTCATCGAAAGGTACGACGATTGCGCCAGCACCGCCTGCGCCTGGCGACGCGGGCCGTACGTCGCCACCACCTGCGCCCCGATGGCCGACCGATTCGACTGCGTCCCGACCAGCAGCACTTTCAGCCAATGCTGTCCCGGCGGTACGTCGTTGCGCAGCAGCGTCGGCGGCTCGTTCAGATTCACGATCAGGATGTCGAGATCGCCGTCGTTATCGAAGTCGCCGAATGCGACGCCGCGCGCCGAGTGCAATCCACCGACCTCATCCAGTTCTTCGAACTTCCCCTCGCCGAGATTGCGGAAGACGATCGACGGCGTACGGTACGGCGCCTCGTGCACATCGGGATACACCATCCCGGTGGTGAAGAACAAGTCGGCGAGGCCGTCGTTGTCGAGGTCGGCGATCCCGGCGCCCCAGCCGACGTAGCGCGCCTCGACGCCGAGTCCCGCGCGGACCGTCGTATCGCGGAACGCGCCCTTCCCGTTGCCGCGATACAGGACGTTGGTGTCGCCGCGGAAGTGCGTCTTGAAAATGTCGAGGTTGCCGTCGGCATCGTAGTCGCCGACCCCGACCCCCATGCCCGCCTGCTCCTGCCCGTCCTCGCTCAACGAGACGCCGGCCTCGAGGCCCTGCTCCGTGAACGTCCCGTCGCGATTGTTGCGGAAGAGCAGCGAGGGCGACGTGTCGCACGCGACGTAGATATCGGGCCAGCCGTCGCCGTCGAGGTCGGTCGCGACCGCGGTCAGCGCGTAGCCGGCCTTCACGCGCGAGACGCCCGACTTCTCGCTGACATCCGTGAACGTGCCGTCGCCGTTGTTGCGATAGAGACGGCATGCCTCCTGCGGCCGGCCGGCCGGTCCGCAGAAGACGGGAACGCCGGTGTACTTGCAGTTCGGATCCTTGCCGCGCGGGGGCGTGGTCGCGGGGTCGAACGCGAGGTAATGCGCGACGAAGAGGTCGAGGAGACCGTCGCGGTCGTAGTCGACCCACGTGGCGCCGCTCCCATAATGCAACCCGTCGCGTACCAGGCCGGCCTTCTCCGTGATGTCGACGAACGTGCCGTCGCCGCGATTGCGGAAGAGGTAGTTGCGTGGCCAGCCGGTGAGGAAGACGTCGTCGAAGCCGTCGTTGTCGAAATCGCCGATGGTCACTCCGGCCGCCCACATCGAGAGTCCGAGGCCGGCGTGCGCCGTGACGTCCGCGAATGTGCCGTCGCGATTGTTCTTGTAGAGCCGCAACGTCGCGCCGTCGGGCGTCGCGTCGAAGCGCCGTCCGGTGAGTAGCAGGACGTCGAGCCAGCCATCGTTGTCGAAGTCGAAAAACGCGCACCCGCACCCTATCGCTTCGAGCGCGTAGTCGGTGTGGCCGGGGCTGCCGTAGATCACGGGCGCGCGCAGGCCGGCCTCGTGCGCGACGTCGGTGAAGCGGGAGAAGGGGCGTCCGGAGCGCTTGCCGGCGGGGGTCGGCTTGACGCCGCGGCTGGCCATCTGCGCGGCTGCGAGGGCGGGGAAGGCGGCGAGTAGGGCCCGGCGGGTCATCGAAAGCACAGGATACCTCGGGATAGAATCGGAAGGTCCCCTATGGGCCCCGTCTTTCTATTTCTCGCGCTCTCGTTCGCCGATCTGCGCGACGCGGTGTCGGCGCTGCAGCGCGGCGATTTCGCGGGCGCGGAGACCGTGCTGCGCGGCGAGGTCGCGGCGCATCCCGACGAGGCGATGGCGTGGAGCCTGCTCGGCGTAGCGCTCGACTCGCAGAAGAAATTCCCGGAGGCTGCCGAGGCGCATCGGCGCGCGCTGGCCGCCGGGCCACGCGACGCCGATGTCCTGAGCAACTACGGCAATCACCTCGTCGCGACCCGCGATGAGGACGCCGCGCGCGAGCAGTATCGCAAGGCGGTCGCGATCGCGCCGGCGCACGCCAACGCGAACTTGCAGCTCGCGCGCATCGCGCTGGAGCGCAAGGCGCCCGGCGAGGCTACGCAATATCTCGACCATCTTCCGTCCATCCCGCCGCAAGTGTGCTTCTCGCTAGGCGTCGCATTCTCGGATGCCGGCGATTTCGCGCGTGCCGAGACGTACTTTGCGAAGGCGCTGGCCGCATCGCCCAACGACTTCAATATCCTGGTGAATCTCGGGATCGCCGCGGCCTCCGCGGGGCACCCCGACCGCGCCCGCGACGTCTTTGCAAGCGCGCTCCAGCAGCAGCCTCAGAATCCCGACGTGCTGTACCGCATGGCCGCCGTCGAGTACGCGGCGGGCCGCATCGAGGACGCGGTGAAGTGGGGCGCACAGGCGTCGCGGATTGCGCCCGATCGCGCGCATGTCCAGAAACTCCTGGCGATCGCGACCAGCGACCTCGGCGCCCTCGACGATTCGATCGCGGCCTGGGAGCGCTACCTGAAACTCGCGCCTACGGACGATGTCGCGCGCCGGGAGCGCGGATACACGCTCGTGCGGATGGGGCAGGTCGAGCGCGGCGCCGCGGACCTTAAGGCGTACGTCGCGAAGCATCCCGACGATCCTGTCGGGCAGTTTCAACTCGGGGTGGCGGAGCAGGACGTGGATCGCCTAGGCCGCGCGATCGCGCTGAAGGCCGGTTTCGCGGCGGCGCTTTCGGCGCGCGGCGGGCTGTACTACCAACAGGCCAAGCCCGAGCTCGCGGTGAAGGATCTCGAGGCCTCGGCGAAACTCGCACCGGACGATCCTCTGACTCTCGACCGTCTCGGTCAGACGTATGCGGCGCTCGACCGTCCGAAGGACGCCGTCCCCGTACTGCGTCGGGCCGCCGAACTCGCGCCCAACGATTCGAAGACGCAACTGCACCTGGCCCGGGCGTTGGCTGACGCGGGGCTGGACGCGGAATCGAAGGCCGCCATGGAGCGCTTCCGGCAACTGGGTCCGGCGGCGAAAGGCGGCGTGCCCGCGGGGCTCGTGGACTATCTCGCGATGTCGCCCGAGGAGCAGAAGGCCGACTACCGCGCGCGCGTCGAGAAGGCATACCGCGAATCGCCCGACGATCCGGCGGCGGCGCTGCATTACTTCAAGGTGCTGCTCGACGAGAGGAAGCCCGCCGACGCCATTGAGCGGAAGCTCGTCGGCACGAAGCAGGCCGGCGAGGCGGGACACGCGGCGATTGCGGCGAAGCAGTGGCCGCTCGCGAAGGAGTTGCTGAAAGGCTCCGGGACCACGGACGAGGCCATCGCCGATCTCCACCTGCTCCCTGCCGACGAAGCGGCCGCGGCGGCGCTGCGCGGTCCGCGGACGGTCGAGTTCCTCCGCGAGGCGGCGGGAGTGTTGGTCCGCACCGGGCACGCGGCGGAAGCGGAGTCGCTGCTCGTCGGAGACGATCGCGAAATCATGCTGCTGCGCGCGGCGGTCCTCGAGGCGGAAGGGAAGGCCGCAGACTCGCAGCGTGTCGTAACCGAACTCCGGCAGCGTTGGCCCGAGTGGTCCCCCGCCTGGCGTCCCCTCTCGGAAGCGCTCAATTAGCGGTAGGACGGTCGTGCGGCCGATCGTCACGAGATAAAAGTACCAGTCGCTCTATACGTCCTTGACTGATGCCCGGTGTCGCCGATAAACTACCTCAACTCGAACAGGAGAGGGAATCATGTACAAACCGCTGCTACTCCCGCTGTTCGCCGCCCTGTCGGTGACCGCAGGTGACGCGCAACAGCAGACTCAATCTTTCTCGTACACCGGCGCCGTTCAGACGTTCCAGGTGCCCGCAGGCGTCACGGCGCTGACCATTCAGGCGTCGGGAGCGCAGGGCGGCGCCGGCAGTCCCGGCACACCCGGTGGCAAAGGCGCCACCCTGTCCGCCACCTTCCCGGTCACGCCTCTGGAGACGCTTTCCATCCTGGTCGGCGGGGCAGGGGGCACTTTTACTCATTTCGGTGAGAGTAACGGCGGTGGAGGCGGAGCATCGTTCGTGTATCGCCCGGGCTTCTCACTGCTGTTGGCCGCTGCGGGCGGTGGCGGCGGAGTCGACGACCAGGTCGGCGTTGCCGGCAGTGCGACCACCGCCGCGTCGGCCGGACAGAGTCCTACCGGCGCCCCGGCGGGAGCCAATGGCAATGGAGGAGGAAGGTCGCTCATCCTGAGCGGCGGAGGAAGTGGAGGTGGTTTGCGGACGGACGGGGGCTTCAACTTCACTGGGCAGGGCGGAAAGGCGCTCGTTAACGGAGCTGCCGGCGGAACATGGAGCGGCGGCGGCTCGGGCGGCTTCGGTGGAGGAGGCGCGGGTGCGGTCCAGGGAGGCGGCGGGGGCGGGGGGTACAACGGCGGCGGGGGAGGGAGCGCCGGTGTGACACAGATCTTCCCCGGCGCCGGCGGAGGCGGTGGGTCTTTCACCGACGCCACCGCGACGGCCGGCCCGCTCGTCGGCGCGCCCGAGGCCGGCGACGGCCAGGTCGTGCTCACCTGGATCGCTTGCCAGCCGCCAACCGTCACCAGTCTGACGGCCTCGCCCAATACGCTCTGGCCGCCGAATGGCGCCATGACGCCCGTCGCTCTGACCGTGACCGACACGGGCGGCTGCGGCTCCGTCACGTGCAAGATCATTTCGGTCAAGAGCAGCGAGCCGATCGATGCCGGCGGCGACTGGGAGATCACCGGGAACCTGACTCTGAACCTCCGCGCCGCCCGGCTCGGGACCCGCGTCGGCACCGGCAATGGCCGCGTGTACACGATCACCGTGCAATGCACGGATAGCAACGGGAACGCCGTCACGAAGACCGTCACCGTCCTCGTGCCCCACTTTCAGGGCCACAACGGCGGCTGATCGCGCCGACGGCCTCGCACGCGATCCCGGGATAGTGAGCAACCGGTCCGTACATGAGACGTGTGGTCGGCTAACCTGAGACCAGCCAGACAGAGTTACAGAGATTGCTCCTCTATTCCACGGGATAGCCCAACGCAGTGGCATTCTCTCGAACGCGGAGGTCACGTGTGATGATGATTCCCAGGGCGGGGGCGGCGCCCAAGGCCTCCGCGGTCGCCAAATGAATGGCGTCCAGCGTGCGGATCGGTTCCACCGGGAATGGGCGTCCGACGCGGGTGAGGATCGTTTCAGTGATGCTCACGATGTGACAACGCCGGGCAAAGCTCTGGAGAGCGAGCAGCGCTGCCCGATGCTGTTGCGCAGTAATCCTCCCCGCGAGGCTCGCGCGAAGAAAGGCGCGCGTGGTTTCCGCAATCGTGAGAGCGGATGTGACCCGCTTTCCCTGGGCACGGATAGAGGCTTTCGCGGCCGCATCGCCCTCAAGCACTGCGGCAACCAAGGCGCTTGATTCGATATACCGCCAGGCAGGCACGCCCGTGGCAGCGGCAGTCGAACGGCCGGCGCCGCGGTCCGGAACCGCCTTACGCTTCGCCACGGTCGCTGTCGATCAGGGCGGCTGCCGTACCGGCAGGAAGCCGAATCTCAGGGCAGTCTTCCAGCGGGTCACCGTCCTCAACTGGTGGAGTGATCACGCCAGCCGCGACGAGCTGGTCGAACTCACTAATCCGGGCGTGACGGCCCGCGATGGGGGGAACAAGCTCCGCGACAACCCGCCCATGGGCCGTAACTACGATATGCTCACCCGCCTCGATTCGGCGGATGTACCGGCTGAGGTTGTCCTTCAATTCGCGTATGCCAGTCTCCATGTTTGTATTATAGCCACATGTGGCCACGTTGACCGAACGCCGTTCCGAGAGCGCCCAAATAAAAAAAGGCCCCGGATGGTCGCCCATCCGAGGCCCCCTGCAACCGACCCTAGAACTCGAGACGGGCGCCGATCGCCAGAATGCGCGCCGGCAGCGTGGCGTTGAACACGCCTACCGACGGCTGGTTGATCAGCGCGCCTTTCGCGTCCCATTGCAGACCTGTCCCGACACCGCTAAACTCCGCCGTGTTGAACACGTTGTATGCCTGCATCTGGATCTTCAGGCCGCGACGCTCGCCGAAGATCGGGAAGAACTTCGAGATCGTCGCGTCCAGGTTCGTCACCTTGGGCAGCCGCATCACTCCCGCTCCGCCCTGGAGATTGCCCAGGACAGGAGTCGTGATCGTCGTGCCCGCGGCCGGCACCGCGAAGGCGTTCGGGTTGTAATAGAGACCGGCCGGAACGTCCTTCATCGGGTCGCCGACCACCAGCACGCGCGCGCCGACATCCGGGGTTCCGGTGTAATCGGGGGCCGTGCCGCTGACGTTCGGTCCGCCGGGATTGAACGGCGCGCCGCTCTGGATCGAGAAGATGCCGGCGAGATTCCAGCCATCGGTGACCACGCCGAGCAGTTTCGAATTGAGCGCCTTCCCCAGTTTCGGGAAGTCGTAGCTGTAGTTGACCTGGAGGTTGTGGGTGCGGTCAAAGCTGCTGTAACCGTAGTTCCACTTCTCGTTATCCGGGACGACGGGGTTATACGACGTCGTGCCGAGGTTCTTCGACCAGGTGTACGCGAGGCCCCACGCCAGACCGTGCGAGAAGCGCCGGTTCAGCGTGATTTGCAGAGCTTCGTAGTTGGTGTGTCCCAGGAAGTTCTGGCTGTTGATGCCGTTGTAACCGGGATACAGGGTGCGGAGGAACGTGTCCGGCAGCGACTTGTTGCCGTTGGTCGGATCCTGCGCGGCCGCGTTGAACGGCGCGCGCGCGCCGAGCGGCATGTAGTTGATGTTGTAGTTCAGCCGCTGGTTGTAGCCCCAGTTGCCGACGTAGCCGACCGACATCACCGTGCCGGCGCCGATGCTGCGCTGGATTTCCAGGCTGGCATTGTGGACGCGGTCGAACGGAACCTGGGTCTGCGGCCACGTGTTGGGAGCCGACGGTCCGACGATCAGGTTGCCGCCGCTGGCGGCGATCTGCGGAATGGTCGTGTAAACCACCTGCGGGGTGAAGGCAAACGGCGCCTGTCCCGAGAGGTTGTAGACCTGGTTGCCGTCGAGGCGGTTGTAGAAGATGCCGAAGCCGCCGCGGATGGCCGTCTTGCCGTCGCCGTTCAGGTCGTAAGCGAATCCGAAGCGGGGCGCCCACGCGATCGTGCGCTGGTGGTACGGATTGAAGCCGTTGGCCTTGCCGTCGAGCAGCTTCATGCCGGCCGCGGGATTGCCCGTATTCGGAACGAAGAGGCCGATGTACGGCGCCGGCGCGACCGCTTGTGTGCCCGGATCGATGGCGACGCGCTTGCCGCCGCTGGTGCCCGGGACGTAGATGCGCGGCATCGCCGACTTGCTGTACAAAGCCGGATCGAAGATCGCGAACGTGCCGTTCACGTCGGACTGCGGATTCTGGAAGTACGCCCGCATGCCGTAGTCGAGAGTGAGCTTCCGGTTGACGCGGAAATTATCCTGCGCGAACCATTCGAAGTTCGTGTACTCGGTCTTGAACACCGCGCGCGCGGTCTGCTGGCTATAGCTGGCCACATAGCCGAGCAGCGCGTTGGCATAGCCGTTGCCCGTGTTGTAGAGCGAGTTATTGGTGTCGGGTCCGAAGTTGTAGTTGCCCGAGTAGCCGCCGCCGGCCGGCTGGATCTTCTCGTTGTGCTCCCAGTAAATTCCGGTCTTCAGCGTGTGGCGTCCGACGACCTTACTGAAGTTCTCGACGATGCTCCAGATGGTGTTGAAGTTCTCGTAGGCGCCGGCCGACGTCGAGTTCTTCGTGAAGCTCATGGCGTTCGAGGGCGGCGAGCCGAAGCTGAACTGCGGCATCAGGTTCTGATACCCGTTGGTCGCCGAGGAGCCCGTCGGGTTCGTCGTCGGCAGCGGGAACAGCGTCGGCGGATTGTTGACCAGCGACCGGTCGATGCTCTTGAAATCGTCGAGCGAGTAATACGACCACGTGTTCCAGCTCTTCCCGACCGTGAACTCGTTGATGGTGGTCGGCGAAAGCTGATAGGTGGCGCTGGCGGAGTAGCCGTGGCCCGGGTTCGGGTGATCGACGCTCGGAAGCGTCTTGATGCCCTTCGCCGCCAGGGTGCTGCCCGTCGTGTCGGAGAACTGAACGCCCTGGTAGAGAGCGATCTGGTCGTCGTGATCGTTGATGTAGCGGAAGTAGCCCGTCAACTTCGACGTCAGATACGTGTCCGTGCGGAGCACGTCGTTGCGGCGCGGGTGCGCGGCGCTGGCGGAGTCGAAGAAGTTGATGACGTTCGCCTGCGACCCGGTGCCGACGAAGTTCGGCGTCGGGAAGTAGTTCAGCATCGCCTGGCCGACCGGGTCGATGCGCGATTTCGGGATGATGTTGCCCGGGAACTGCGCGCCCGTCTGCGGGTCGATAATCGGCAGCACGGTGCCGTTGTTCTGCTTGCTCTGCGAGAAATCGCCGCCGCGCTCGAGCTCGGTCGGCGTGTACTTGCTCTGCGCCCCGCCCGGAACGAACTGGCCCGTGTACTCCTGCGACCAGAAGAAGAACAGCCGCTTCTTCTCCGTGTTGAACACCTTCGGAATGTAGATCGGACCGCCGATGCTGTACGTCTCGACGTTGAACCGGTACTTCGACCGCGGCGAAACTTCCTGACCGGTGGCGGTCAGGCCGTTGCGGTTGTTGGTCCAGCTATTGGCATTCATCCCCTCATTGCGGTGGTTCCACGCCGCGGTGCCATGAAAGGCCTGGCTGCCGCTCTTGGTGACGACCGTGATGGTGCCGCCCGAGTTGCGCCCGAATTCCGCCTGGTAGTTCGACGTGAGGACTTTGAGCTCCTGGATGGCGTCGATATTCGGCTCGTAGTGGATCGTGCTGTTCGAGCCGGTGTCCATGTCGGTGATGCCGTCAACGGTGAAGTTCTTCTGCAGGTTGTTGTTGCCGTTGATGACGATGTTGTTGATCGCGCCCGGGTCGGTGACGTTGCGGGTGAAGTTCGTGTCGATGACGCCCGGCACGAGTTTCAAATACCCGAAGACGTCGCGGCCCTTCAGCGTGACATCGTTGAGCTGCTTGCCGTCGACCAGAGTCGACTTTTCCGAGCTCGCCAACTGGATGGCGGTAGCTTCGGCCACGACCGACACCTTCTCCGAGGTGTTGCCGAGCGCGAGACCGAGCTTGCCGACGTCGCGGACTTCGTTGGCCGAGACGAGAATGTTGCTCTGCACGAGGCTCTTGAAACCGGTCACCTCGATCGAGACCTTGTACGAGCTCGGCTGAACGTTCAGGAATCGGAAGACTCCCGAGGCGTCGGTTGTCGTGGTGCGGCCCGCTCCGGTGTTTTCATCCGTGAGCGTGACGGCCGCGTTCGGAACGACTGCGCTGGCCGGGTCGAGCACGGTTCCAGTAATCGAACTGGATACGGTCTGACCCACCAGACAGGCGGCCAACAACGTGGAGGCACAGATCGCCCGTGCCACTTGTTTCAGATTCATAACCCCCCTCTGTGAAATCGAAATTTCAGCTGCTAACCCCTTCACCCGTGCGCCGAATTCCCTGGTTTCGGCGCCGGGGTACACTTCTGTGTAATTGAAGCGGGTCGATCATATGCCAATCGCAACCCATTGGCAAGGGGTCTACCGTAGGAAGCCCGTGGAGTCTTGTTTTCAATCCCGTATGGACACGTAAAGACGGCGTTTCCTACGTTCCCAAGCGACACACTTGTGACCGCTGTAGAGCGCCCGACGCCGCGAATCGGCTGTGATAGAATCAATCCCCATTAGCTTCACCAGGGGGCACCACGACTGTGCAATCGGATCGGGCGTTGCCGCGATCGGCGGCGGAACAGGAAGCCATCCGGGCCCAATTGGGCCGCGTGTTGGCGAGTTCGCATTTCAAGAGCAGCCGGCATTATCCGGCATTTCTGAAGTACGTCGTCGAGCATACGCTGGCCGGGGATTCCGGAATTCTCAAAGAGCGCGCGCTCGGGATAGCGGTCTTCGGACGCGAGCCGGAGTATGACTCCAATGCCGACCCCGTCGTGCGGACGTCGGCCTGCGAAGTCCGCAAGCGGTTGGCGCAATACTACGCCGCCGAAGGCAGGGAAGGGGAGCTTCGGATCGACCTTCCGTCCGGTTCGTACGTCCCCGAGTTTCGGATTCCCGAGATCCCGGCGCCTGCGCCCGTGGCTGTCGCGCCTGTCGTCGCGGCTCGGACTCCGTGGAGGCGTCCGCCGTTCCTGTTGTTGGGCGCGGGAGCTCTCGGACTCGCCGCCTTGGCGGTGATGACCGCGGGCACGCCGGGACCGCGTAGCGCGACCGATCGTTTCTGGAATCCCGTCTGGCGCGACGGCGACGCGGCCACCATCTGTGTCTCGGCGCCCTACAATCCCGAAGGCCGGCCGGTCGACGGCAGCGATCCGAGTTACCTCGAGGTGATGAAGGCCGACCGCATGGCCTTCGCCGACGCGTTGGCGATGGCTCGGCTGGTCGGGATGGTGAAGGAGTTCGGCCAGCGTTACGACGTTCGCCGCGTCACCTCCTCGACGCTGGCGGATTTCCGCCGCGGTCCGCTAATCCTGATCGGAGCCTTCAATAATCCGTGGACCATGCGGCTCACCAGCCAGCTCCGCTTCACCTTCGAGCGCGACCCCGCCGTCTTCGGCGGCATGATCCGCGACCGCCAGAATCCGTCGAAGGTCTGGACCCACCACCCCGACCTCCCGTATTCCAAGCTGACCGACGATTACGCGATCGTCTCCCGCTTCGTCGATAAGCGAACCGAGCAGACGGTTGTGGTGGTGGCCGGCTTGGGTAAAGACGGGACCATCGCCGCCAGCGAATTCGTCACCGAGCCTCGCTACCTGGAGGCCCTCGCGCAGGCATCTCCGCGGGGCTGGGAGAGGATGAACCTGCAAGTCGTGATCTCGACCGAGCTGATCAACGGCAATGCGGGTCCCCCAAAGATCGTAGACAAATACTTCTGGTAGGACTCGGGTCTTTCCCGCGTTTGAATGTGAGCGTACGGACAAGCGATCCCGCCGCCGCATTATCGACGACAAGCTTCGTAAAACGCTCCGACCCGGTGAGTAAGCGCACCATCCGCGCAACAATCGCCCTTATATACTGAGACCGGAGCGCCCTAGTCCTTGGATACGTCTACTCAGAAAGCGCCCGTATCGATCGCGCCGATCGAAGACGAGCTTTTCCGGCTCATGGTCCACAGCGTGAAGGACTATGCGATCTTCCTGCTGGACCCCGCCGGGCATGTCGCGAGTTGGAACGAAGGGGCCCGCCGCATCAAAGGCTACCAGGAAGAGGAGATCGTAGGCCGGCACTTCTCCGTCTTTTATCTCCCGGAGGTGGTGGCATCAGGCTGGCCGGAGCACGAGCTGAAGGTCGCGGTCGCGGAAGGCCGCTTCGAGGACGAGGGCTGGCGCGTCCGCAAGGACGGCACGCGCTTCTGGGCCGACGTCGTGATTACCGCGCTGCACGATAAGACCGGCGTATTGCGCGGCTTCGCCAAGGTAACTCGCGACCTCACCGAGCGCCGGATGGCCGAGGACACCCTCCGCCAGAGCGAAGAGCGCTACCGCCTGCTCATCGACGGTGTCCGCGACTACGCCATCTTCATGCTCGACCCGAACGGGCGCGTCGCAACGTGGAATGCCGGCGCCGAGCGCCTGAACGGATATACCGCGGACGAAATCCTCGGGGCGCACCTTTCCCGGTTCTACCCGCCCGAGGACGCCGCCGCCGGTGGGCCGCAGCAGGAACTCGACACGGCCAGCAACGTGGGCCGCTTCGAAGACGAGGGCTGGCGCGTCCGGAAGGACGGCACGCGCTTCTGGGCAAGCGTCGTGCTGACCGCGATCCGCAATGCCGCCGGCGAGCTGCAGGGATTCTCGAAGGTGACCCGCGACATCACCGATCGCAAACATTACGAGGAACGCGTCCAGCAGCTCAATCAGGAACTCCGCGCCCGCGTCGCCGAACTCTTCGAGACCAACCGCGCGCTGGCCGCGCAAAGCCAGGAGAACGAGACCTTCGTCTACAGCGTCTCCCACGACGTCCGCGGGCCGCTGGTCAACCTGCAGGGCTTCAGCCAGGAACTGGACTTCGCGCGCACGGAGTTGAGCGAGTTGCTGCAGGGAATCGTGCCCGGCGACCGTGCGGACCGGGTCCACCAGATCCTCACCGCCGAGATGCCGGAGGCCCTCGGCTTCATGCAGAAAGCGGTGGCCCACCTCAGTTGTATCGTCGATTCGCTACTGCGGCTGTCGCGGGTCGGGCGTGTGGTCTACGATGAGGGGCCGGTCGACGTCGCGATGGTCGTGGACCGGATCGTGGCCGCTTCGCAAGGCACCATTGCGGCGGCGCAGGCTCAGATCGTGCTGGGAGAACTCCCGCCGGTGAAGGGAGATACGGCGGCGATCGAACAGGTCTTTACCAACCTCATCACCAACGCGCTGCGGTACCGCGACGTGAGCCGGCCGCTGCGCATCGAGATCGCGGGCGAGCCGGGCCGCAAGGCCGGCACGGTCGTGTATCGCGTGCAGGACAATGGCCTCGGCATCCCGCAGAGCGCCATGCCGAAGTTGTTTATGGCGTTCCGCCGGTTCCACCCGGACTCGGGTCCCGGCGAGGGCATGGGACTGGCGATGGTCCGGCGCATCATGGAGCGGCTGCATGGAACGATCCGTGTCGAGTCGCAAGCGGGCGCAGGCTCTACTTTCTACCTGGAGCTCCCGGCGGGAGACGCATCAACGCAACAATGACGGGCGACCTGACGATCCTATTGGCCGAAGACGATGACGGCCACGCATCCCTGATCCGCCGGCACCTCGACCGCTCCCGCATGCGCGCGCAAATCGTGCGGGTGCGCGACGGGCGGGAACTGCTTGACCTGCTGGCGAGCGAGGACGGCACGGTCCGGCCCGGCGTGCGGGTCCTGCTGCTGCTCGATATCAGCATGCCGAGAGTGGATGGGCTCGATGTCCTGCGGCACCTGAAGGCGGATCCCAATACCAGCTCGATTCCGGTGTACATGCTGACGACCACGGACAATCCGATAGAGATCGATCGCTGCTTCGAGCTCGGTTGCAACGCGTATCTCACCAAGCCGATGGCGTATGACGCCTTCGCGGCGGCGATGGGACGTCTGTGCGAGTTTCTGGAGGTGAGCCAGATTCCGGGCTTGCCCGAAAGGCGGCAGCATGTTTCCGCGTGAGAGCCGCCGGATCCTGATTGTGGAGGACGACAGCGGCTCCGCCGCGCTCCAGAAGCGCGCCGTCGAACGCGCCGGACACAGCGTGGTGCTGGCGGCGAGCGCCGAGCAGGCTCTGGAGGCGATTCACGGCCACGCCTTCGACGTCGTCCTGCTGGACAACCACCTGCCGGGCGCCATGAGCGGGCTCGACTTCCTGACCCGCCTGAAGACGCTCGCGCCCGAGCTGCCGGTCATCATGGTCAGCGGCTCGGAGGCGGAGGGCGCCGTCCTCCAGGCGATGCGCAGCGGCGTCCGCGATTTCGTCCGCAAGGACCTCGACTATCTCGCGTACCTGCCCCAAGCGATCGCTTCGGTGCTGCAGGATGCGCGGCTCGACGAGCAGTTGCAGAGCGATCGCCTCACCCCGATCGCCGTCCTGCTGGTGGATGCCGCCGAGGCCGAGGCTGCCCTCGTCAAACGGCAATTGGAGCGCGCGGGTTTTCTCGTGCTCTCGGCGCGCGGGACCGGCGAGGCGCTGCGCATTCTCGGCGAAAACGAAGTCGATCTTCTGGTCGTCGACCAGGACGCCGGCGATCTGGGCGGCATCGAGCTCTGCCGGCAGATTCGAGATACCGGCCGCCACGTGCCCGCGATCCTGCTGGCCGCCGCGGCCGACGCCGAGGCCGCGATCCAGGCCGTGCGCGCGGGGTTTCAAGACCTCATCATCAAGACCGGCGACTATCTCGCCGCGCTGGTCGACTCCGTGCAGCGCGTCTCCGAGCGCATCCGCATGGAAGCGCAGGTGGCGGAATCGAAGTCGCGCCTGGCCGGCATCGTCAACTCGGCCATGGACGCGATCCTGCTGCTTGACGACCGGCTGCGCATCACGATGTTCAATCCCGCCGCGGAGCGTCTGTTCCAAACCTCCGCCGGGGAGGCCGCCGGCCAGCCGATCGCCCGCTTCATCCCCGCCATCGACGATCAGCTTCGCGAAGATGCCTCGCCCATGGAGACCCGCGGTGTGCGCGCCGGCGGCGGCGCGCTCGAGCTCGAAATCTCGACCTCCCGCATGGACGCGGGCGGACGCCGTTTCACCAGCGTCATCGCGCGCGACGTCACCCAGCGCAAGGAACTGGAGCGCCTGCTGTTACAGAAGGACAAGCTGGAGAGCCTCGGCCTGCTGGCCGGCGGCATCGCCCACGACTTCAACAACCTCCTCGTCGGCATCATGGGAAACTCCAGCCTTGCGCTCGAGACCATCAGCAGCAACAATCCCGCGCGCTCCATGCTGAAGGACGTGATGCTGGCCAGCGAGACAGCCGGCAACCTGACCCGGCAATTGCTGGCCTACGCAGGCAAGGGCCGCTTCATCATCGAGGCGGTCGACCTCTCCGATCTGGTCCGCCAGATCCACAATCTGCTGCTGACCAGCATTCCGAAGAACGTCACGCTGCGCCTGGAACTCCAAAACGAGCTGGCCTGCGTCGAGGCCGACGTCACCCAGATCCAGCAGCTCATCATGAACCTGGTGATCAACGCCGCCGAGGCGATCGGCGACCGGCAGGGGACCGTCCTGATCACGACCGGTCCTCAGCACGTCGATGACGATTACATTGCCAGCGTGCTGACGCCCGCGCAGATCGTCCCCGGCGACTACATCTGCCTCCAGGTTCACGACACCGGCGGCGGCATGACGCAGGAGACGATCGACAAGATCTTCGACCCGTTCTTCACAACGAAGTTCACGGGTCGCGGGCTGGGACTGGCGGCGGTGCTCGGCATCGTCCGCGGGCACAAGGGCGCGGTCAAGGTCTACAGCACACTGCAACAGGGCACCACATTCAAGGTACTGTTCCCCGCGACCGGCCATCATTCGATCAAGCAACCCCCGCGCGAGGCGGTCGAGCAGAGTCGCGGCGGCGAGACGGTTTTGGTGGTCGACGACGAGCACATTGTGCGCCGCTCGGCGAAGGCGATGCTGGAGCGCTATGGCTACTCCGTGGTTCTCGCGGAGAACGGCAAGGAAGCGGTCGACCTATATAAGGTGCTGGCCGACAAGATCGACCTCGTGCTGCTCGACATGACGATGCCGGTGATGAGCGGGGAAGAGGCGTTCCGGCACCTGAAGACGATCCGCCCGGAAGTCCGGGTGGTCCTCAGCAGCGGGTACAACGAGGTAGAAGCGGTCCGCCGCTTCACGGGGAAAGGGCTAGCGGGATTCCTGCAAAAGCCCTACAGCGCAGTCACGCTCGCGGAGAAGATCCGGACGGTCTTACGGGAAGCCCGGGGCACGGCGCAGAGTTAAGAGCTTTCTCTCGCAAAGATGGAGTGAGAAGGCCGGTTCCGAGCCCTGGCAGCGGGTTACGCTACCAGTGTTCAAAAAAAACGCACTACGGGTGCGAAAAGGACGGAACCGGCATGAAGAAGAATAGCAGA